>MAAB01001455.1_pt1 | contig 36169 bp, 51 predicted proteins | sample 1115991 | NCBI WGS metagenome assembly MAAB01 (sample SAMN04961124, study PRJNA320927) | seawater metagenome | isolation source: sample BD02T18 sea water enriched with oil for 18 days | place: USA:Gulf of Mexico | collected 2013-07-27
TGTTGTTGGAATTCATCAAAGCGATGAGTGCCCATAAAACAGTTTCTAATGATCAGTAAGCTCCAACTATCACCAATAATTCCAAGGCTTTGGGAGATAGGGCATAATTTGTCAGCATGATCAATATACTTCATGGAATAATCTTTTTTAGGATTAAATAAGTATTTTAGCTTGATTAGTTCCTTTTTAGAACTTATATTTACAGTTCCAAAAAGGAACTAATCAAGAGAAGTAAAATGAATCCAGCAAATATGAGCGGCCTTGAGCTATTAAATGCAGTGGTAGATGGTAAATTTCCTAAGCCCACCATGGCTGGTACTATGAATATAGAGCTAGCAGAGATTAAATATGGCTATGCAAAATTTAAAGCAATGGCTACCGAAGAACACTTAAATCCGATGGGAGGTGTGCATGGAGGGTTTTCTTGTACTGTTCTTGATTCTGTCACTGGCTGCGCCGTTCATACTATGCTAGAAGCAGGTGAAAGCTATGGCACGATAGATATTAATGTTAAAATGATGCGACCTATACCAGTGGGAAAACCCTTATATGCTGAAAGTCATGTCGTTAACTTGTCAAAATCATTAGGGGTGTCGAATGCGAAGTTGTTAGATGATGAAGGCAAGCTGTACGCTTATGCATCCTGTACTTGTAAAATAATTCGAAAAAATAATTAGGAACTGAGATAAATAAGAAAGTTTGTTCATTTTCATTATTATCTGTTTAAAATGGTATAAGCGTTTTTAGGTTTTATTAACAGGCGGTATAACATAGGTTCCAACAGCCTGTGCTACAGGCCCTAATATGCCATCGGAATAAATTGATACTGCACCAATAGCGAATAATTTTCCAAGTTTTATGAACTTACATTTCGCAATAAAACCCATCGCTGGTGGCATAGTGCGTGATGAAGAACCTGTGCTGTTATTCGTGGATCGGGCGTGGTTATTTTTGGAAATGGTAAATCATCAGAAAAACAGCCTCTGCTAAATAAATAACAGAGGCTGTTTGATTTTACTAGGATATACTATTAGTTACTTCAATGAGTTGCTTAGTTTTCTTTACTTCAATTCTATAGAAAAGACTGTAAAGCACAGGCACGGCAATCATAGTAAGTATGGTGGCAAATGCCAATCCTCCCATAATAGTGACTGACATATCAGCAAAGAAGGGGTCAAAGAGAAGCGGCATGACCCCTAAAATAGTTGTGATCGCTGCAAGTGATACCGGTCGTAAACGGCTCAAGCTTGCCTCAATGATCGCAAGTGATTTTTCTTTACCTTCATCAATTTGCAGGTCAATTTCTTCCAACAATACAATGGCATTTTTAATTAACATGCCAAATAAACTTAAAAAGCCCAACAATGACATAAAGCCAAAAGGCATGTCAGCAAGCAGTAAACCAGCAACAACACCAACAACAGCCATAGGCACGATTAACCAGATAATTAATGGCTGCCTTGCACGACCAAAAAGCAAGACACTGACAATAAACATAACCAGAAAACCTAAAGGTAGACCTTGACCCAATGCCGCCTGGGCATCACCTGAAGATTCATACTCACCACCCCATTCGAGATTGTAGCCATCAGGCAGTTCCATCGCTTCAATCAGTGGTTGCACACGAGCAAATGCTTCTCCCGTTGTTTCTTGATAACCCGATTCAGCTTTAACTGAAATGGTTCTAACCCGATCACGACGATTAATCAGCAGCTCTTCGCTTTGGTAGCTCATTTTGCCACTTACTTGCTTGAAGGGGATATAGGTAAGTTGGCTACTACTCCAAACTAAACTATTTTCTAAAACGAATAACTTGTTCTTTGTTTGATTTTGGTTTTTGGCGACAATAGGGTACAGATAATCACCTTCTTGCAGTTGGCCAATGGTTAAACCGTCGCTGGAAAACTGGATAGCATCACTAAAGTCACTGCGACTAACACCAGCAATGCCAGCGGCAATATCATCATATTGAGGAATAAGCATTATGCCTTTTTCACGCCAATTATCTCTGACATCTCGAATCAAACCATCTTGACGAAATATCAGCTTAGCCTGCTCTGATAAACTACGTAATATTGCCGGATCAGGCCCTGAAAATCTTGCTTGAATTTTAGCTCCACCACCTGGACCAAACTGCATAATTTCGGCAAAAAACTCTACATTAGGGTTGTTTTTTCTTAGCTTATCAGTAATCTCTTGAGCTAATCTTGTGATTTCAGCTGCATCTTCAGCACGAACAAGATATAAACCATAGCTTTCATTTGGCAATTCAGGTGCAAACACTAAAGTAAAACGTGCCGAACTCTCACCAATAAAGCTTGATAGCGATTCAATACCCTCGGTTTCAAGTATCAACTTTTCGCCAATTTTCATCTGCCTTTCGGTTGCTCTAATATCAGCATCCTGTGTGCCCCAATAATGAACAAAGAACACCGGGGTATTTGATGGCGGGAAAAAACCTTGCTTAATCAAACCAAAGCTAGCATAAGCGCCGATAGTGATAGTAACCAACAACGCTAGTGTTAGCCCACGCCAATGAAGCGCTGCGCGAAGAACAACTAAGTAACCTCGATGAAAGAAAGAGTGATTTTTTTGTTCTTGTGTTTGTTGGCCTACCTTATAAAAGTAACGACCTAATAAAGGTGTTAATGTTACTGCCATTATCCAGCTTAACATCAAAGAAATCAGTACCACGGCATACAGTGAAAATAAGAATTCACCCGTGGCATCATCAGACAAACCTATGCCAGAGAATGCGGCAATGCCTATTATGGTTGCACCAAGTAGCGGCCATTGAGTACGCTTGACGATAAAACTGGCAGACTCTAATGCTGATTTGCCTTTTTCCATACGCAGCATCATGCCTTCGGCAACCACAATGGCATTATCAACTAACATGCCCATGGCGATAACCAACGCCCCTAAAGAGATGCGCTGTAGCTGTAAATCATAAAGCCACATAATCAGCACTGTACCTAATATTGTAATCAACAAGGTACCACCAACAACTATGCCAGAGCGCCAACCCATAAAAACACATAAAGCTATGGTGACAATGGCGACTGATACTTCTAAATTTGTAATAAAGCCATCAACAGATTTATCAACAATTTTCGCTTGGTTATAGATCGAAGAAACCTTGATTCCTGCTGGTAACTCTTTTAGTACTTGCCCTAGTTTTTCTTCAATTTTACCGCCAACTTCAACAATATTGACGTCATTTAGCGCAGAAACACCTAAGGTAATGGCAGGAGTACCATTGTACCTTGTTAAACCGCTTGGAATATCAACTGGCTGTAGGCTTAACTTGGCAATGTCTTTGATTTTAATTGAAGCGTTTTTTCCAGGTAATACAATGGATAAATTTTCTATTTCTTCAACGCGATTAGTCGAGCTTTCAACAGGGATTCGAATTTGTTTGTCGCCAATATACACTCTGCCACCGACAAATGGCTTCAAATTATTGGCCAATACTTGCTTAATTTCAGGAAAAGACAGCCCTAGACCGGCAATTTGATAGTTATCAATTTCAGCAACTATTTGCTCTTCAATTAGGCCTTCCACTTGTACTTTCGCTACGCCTTCTACTGTCAGAATCTCTCGACGAATTATTCTAGAAAACTCTCGCATCTGGTAGGGACTAAAGTCAGGTGCAGTTACCGCGTAATAAATTCCATAAACATCAGCAAAATCATCAACAACAACAGGATCGCTTGCACCTAATGGCAGTGAGCCACGTATATCTCTTAGGCGCTTTCTTAGTTCATCCCATATCTGTGGTAATTTTGAGCCATCAATATTTGGCTTAACTTCCATGGTTATCTGAGAAACCCCTGGTTTACTTACTGATTCCAGTTTATCGAGCTGCCACATCTGCTGTATCGCAATTTCTACCTGTTCGGTAACTTCTTTCTCAACTTTTTCTGCACTAGCACCTGGGTAATAGGTAAAGATAACAGCTTGTTTAATGGTAAAAGCAGGGTCTTCTAATCGGCCTATTTTTCCCATGGCAATGATGCCACCAATAACGAAACAAACGGCGATTAACCAGATGTTAATTGGTTTAGTTAACGAATAACGAGCAATATCCATGTTAAAAGTCTGCCTTATATTCTTTCACTTTTAAGCCTTCACTCATTTGATTAACCGCTGCAGAAACTACTTTATCACCGGCATTAAGACCATTGGCAATAGCGGCAAACTCACCATTTAAGCTGGCTATTTCTACCTTAACAGCATGCACATCATTGGTAGACGAATTAAAGCGCCAGATACTAAAACCCTGAGTTCTATCACCCATAAGTGCTTTTATTGGAATTAATATGGCGTTTTTCTGCTTGCCATTTTGTTTAATTTTAACGCTCGCTCTAGAGCCTGGGTAAAATAAGTTGTCAACGTCGCCATCGATAGCAAAAGTAACAGCATAGGTCTGAGTTACTGGGTTTGGGGTTGTTTGGTGCTCTACATAATAAATATCGAAGACATCTTCTTCTTGACCAATAATGTGTGCGGTTGCCTTAATATCGCGGTTGCCAACATTGGCCGTCATAATGCGCTCAGGAACTTCAAAGGTAAAATAAAGTTTTGATCTGTCTTGTAAATTGGCTAGAGTATCGCCAACAGTGACATAGCTATTATTTTCAATATATCTTTCGCCTACTATGGCATCAAATGGCGCTTTGATAGTGCAGTAACTTAAATCTTGCTCGGCATTAGCAAGTGCCAACTTGGCAATAGCATATTGAGACTTGGCGCGATCAAAGTCATGTTGAGAAACCAATTTTTTTTCAAAAACCTCTTCAACACGCGATAAGTCACGTACAGCATCATCAAATCGTATTTTTGCTTCGGCTACTTGGCGTTCAAAAGGCGCAGGGTCAATGCGCGCCAAAACTTGCCCTTTTGCAGCCATACTTCCTTCAACCAGATTGGCAAAAACTAGTCTGCCCGATACTTCAAATTTTAAATCAATGCTTTTTACTGATGACACAGTGGCAGGAAATTCGTATTCGCTAGCAATGTTGACTATATCGGCTTTAAACAGTTGAACAACCATGGGGGATTCTGCTTTTATTTCTTTTACAGGCTCAGAACAAGCTTGTAGGCATAAAAGCAAAGCAATCATTAGAATTCGATTCACGCGATCTCCAGAATATTAGTGTGATAGGGAGTTTTCACCTACCCAAATTAAGAAAGTGGACTATAGCAAGCGGTTTACAGATTTACAACAAGTGTAAACCTGTTGTGTGTCTGAGCAATGTAGGATATTATTGCTCGGCTCCTTAATCCCAAACTCCAAACAAAATGAGAATGTAAGTTTTGCCAAGCTCAAAAGAGAAAATCCTAAGCTCTGCGACCGAATGTTTTTTTCAACACGGTTATGCCGCCGCCAATATCTCTATGATCGGCAGGTATGCAAATATTTCTCGGGTAACAATACACAAGCAGTTTAAATCGAAAGAGGATCTGTTTCGTTCAGTTATAGTAAAATATATTGCTGATAGTAATGAATTTTTAGAGCGCTATACCCAATCAAAAGGAGATTTTTGGTTAGAAACAGAATCATTCATATTAGATCGATGTGACGGGCTGTTTGAAGAAGTTTCAAGTGCGATAATACGAACTGATTTACTACATGCAGGGCAAAGCTATTGCCAAGACATTATTTATGAAAATGAGCTGAGAGTGCGTGAGAGCATTAAGCTTAGAATAGCTAATGAGTTAGCAGAAAATCGCATGACCTTAAGCAAAATATCGATATCGATAGAAGAGTTTGCACGCGTGATAGAATCAGCTCCTTTTGGCCTTGCCATCTCAAGTGTAGAGGAAGATAATCTAGCCTTTGTCAAACATTTGATGAAAATTTTTAAGGCATCAACTGCGATTTAACTATTTTTATTTAACCCACTGTCTTAAACATATTTATCGTTTTTATTGTTGTTTTAACCGCGAATACAGCTCTTTCAAAGAGGCAGTAAAATTAATTAGGCATGACATGGCTAAAAAATTAGCGTTATTTTTATTTATCTCAACTGGCTTATCTTCACTTGCTTTTGCAGAAAAACAAACTGAAGATCCTATTATTGATGCTTGTATTGCACAAGAAGTGAAACATGCAGATGATAGTCAATCCATAGGGGAGATAAGACAGCTTTGCCAAAACAAAGAGTATAGCCTCTTTGAGGAACGATTTGTATTAGAAGAAAGTGCCGAATCTAACCCTTTTGCCATACTGCCACATAAACCAACTTATTTTCTGCCTTTTAGCTACTCAAAAGTCAATAGTGCTCCTTATGAAAAAGAAATAGGAGATCATGAGCTTAGTGATACAGAAATAAAATTTCAAGTGTCTTTAAAATATATTGCCGCCAAAGATTGGCTTATTGATGATTTGAATGTTGAATTAGCGTTAACAGCGACCAGCTGGTGGCAAGCCTATAATACCGATATCTCCACACCTTTTCGAGAGACTATGTATGAGCCAGAGATCATGTTTACTTATCAAAAACCGTTATCAATTTTCGGGCTAACTGCAGATAGAAGCTATATTTCTTTAAATCATCAATCAAATGGTCAAGCGGGTCAATTATCACGTAGCTGGAACCGGGTGATTGGTGGTGTAGTTTTTAACTCAGGAGACTTTATTTGGGGAGTGCAAGCTTGGTGGCGTATTCCAGAAGAACAAAAGTCTGATGAATTTGACCCGACCGGTGATGATAATCCTAATATTGAGGACTATTTAGGCCATGGTGAAATTATTGCTTTATGGCAAGTCGCCGATGGTCATAACATTGATATGGAGTTACGTAATAATTTAAGTAGTGATAATAAAGGATCGGTATTATTGGGTTGGTCATTTCCGTTAACTAACCATTTAAGGGGGTATGTACAATATTTTAATGGCTATGGTGAAAGCCTTATTTATTATAACCATCATTCGGAAAGGTTTGGTATAGGTGTTAAGTTAACTGACTGGTTATAAAGTTATTCTATTTTTACTATAATCAGCATTAAATACTCTTAATGAGGTAGCTTATGAGAAGCATCGAAGTATCTCTATTTTAAATGGTTGAACGAACCAAAATTACAGTCGCCGTAATGAGCGAAACTTCACCTTGATGACATGATTATTGTGAGTATACTATTGTGATGAATAATAATTATCACTAGTTACTTTTGTATAAAATGATATGAATGAGAGTATGAAAACACGCTCAGCTGATCTTGAGCTTTTAATTGCAGTAATCGATAGTGGTAGTTTTTCTGCTGCGGCTGAAAAGCTTGACTTACAAGTGGCTAAAGTATCGCGCGCAGTTAGCCGAATTGAACAGCAGCTTAATACCTACTACATTTATCGGAAACATCGCTAAACATGTAGAGGCACCTGAGTCATTTCGCCAAGATGTACGCCGTGTTTATGCAAATCCAATTATGGTTGCAGGTAAAATTGATAAACAAAAAGCGGAAAATTTATTAGCTAAAAACTACGCTGACTTAGTTGCTTTTGGTACCCCCTTTGAGACCAACCCTGATTTTGTTTCCCGTATAAAAGAGAATGTTGAACTAGCTGAATTTGATACTGATGCACGATTATCTTTATATGGCGGTGATGAGAAAGGTTATAGCGATTATCCTTTCGCTAAATTGGTCACAGCCAGATAAAAATTCACTCCGAAAAATCCTGAGTTTCATAGTAGAGAATGCTTTGCTGCTTGCAGGGCGTTTTCAGAAGTAATGGCGATTTCTTCTCTAAAGGCTGAGAAAGTATCAAATTATTTAATGTAATAGGGCAGTTTTTTCCTATCACTATGGCATCAAATGACGGTTTTTCATTGATCGAATGAATAAACAGTTTGTCAGTTGTCAAAGCAAGTTCTTTCACCAACCATTGGTGTGCTTTAGTTTTATCTGTGCTTGGTGCAACAGTGATTTGCTTGTTAACTAGCATTTGTACAAATTCAAACTGAATACCTTTAAGCCATTCTTTACCACCACGTTCGAAATGCCCTTTGAAGACAGTAGCAGCTATAGCAAGTGGCTGCTGATTGACTAGTCGATTTAAATCAAATGGCTCTGGTAATATAGTGAGCATATTAGTTAAATAGTTATCAGTTGATTGACGTGTATCGGCTTGTAGATAATCAATGATGTTTTGTTTTTGGTTAGTGTTAACCCGATAAATTAATTGGTAATCATGGGGCTTGCGATAAAGGGGTAAGTGATTAGCATATAAGTTAATGCCATCGGTAAATAACACCATACCATGACTGCCCATTCTATTGTGTTCTGCTGCATGTTCGCGGGCAATGCTTGATGAAGTGGTAACGATAAACAAGAAAATTACCACAATAAGTGTAAAAGTAGCGTGTACAAGTTTCATTTTGTTTTAACCTAGTTTTAAAAGGATTAATTACAACGTTGGCGCCATACACGATAATGTATGGCGAGTAAGGGAGCTAACGCTTTATCACGTTAAGCAAGTAATAGGCGTCTATATTTTGACGATAACTTCATCGGTATTTTTTGCCATCAAATAAAGAAGTCATTGCGATTTACTACAGGCTAAACTTGGCATCTGGGTGGTTAAATAAATTCATTAATTCCATCGCAGAGTAGTCATTATCTTAACCCAAAGGTGGCGTATTTTCTATCGTTGTCTTTGGCAGTTTTATTATGCTCTTAGTCTCAAGTTTGTTGATAGAAACATGCTCAATCAGCTCAGGGAAAAACGTTAAAAAAACCGTTTCCAACTTAGCATAATTGCGGTTGATATCTTCAATGCTGCCACTAAATTGATTAGCAAAACGAATGCGCTTGGCAATGTTATCAAGCGTAGCACCAAGGCCTTCAATCGTTTCGTATTCTTTAAACCAATCATTTTGTGTCATGAGCGTAACTACCTGCTGCATTCTACTTGGCATATAGGCTAGGTTTTCATTGAGTAGGGCATAACTGCTTTGTTTAAATAGACTTAAAGGTGTTTTATGAAAGTTAGACCAATGACGAATAAGGAAATGATCAAAAAGTACATCTAATGCAATACCAGCAAATCGTCTTCGCTGTATCGAAAAGAAATGTTTAGCTTGTTTTACTGCGATATGGTTGTCAGTAAATCTATCAACTAAATAATGATTATCTAAGCCTTGTTTTACTGCAGTGGGTAACTGCTGAGTATGAATTTTACCGCCAAAGTCCCCAAGCAGATTACCAAAATGAGAGTTTGGAGTGGGCTGAGCAAAATATAAGTGAGCTAAATAATTCAAAATTTCAAACCACGCTAATTTTTAGATTTGGTGTGACTGGGACCATATTCTTGCTAGCGCCGGCAAGCATACGCCTTAAATCGTTAAAGCGAACTGGCTCACCTTTTAAGTGATAAATAATAGAGTCTTTCCATTTTCCGTCAATTAAACGCATACCTTTATCAATTGCACAAGGTTCAGCACAAGTATTTAGAACTTTTTTTTCTGCCTTTAGTGTTTGTTTCTATAGAGCTTTTCATTATACTCTCACAAAACAACTAGGTTACTAAAAGTATGCTAATTGATAATTGTTTCTAGGTAAATAAGATATACCACGCTTTATTATAAACATTCATATGAATTAGAGAAAAGAAGCTTTTAATGATGCGACAGAATTTTTTGAAGGTAAAAGTGTTGATGATTTAATGTTCCCTATGCTCATGAACTTTAAGTTCTTTGGCTTAGAGCCGATGGCAACCATTCTGGAAAGCCATCTAACACAGTTAGAAGTGAGCTTCCCATTTGCTTATGGTTTACCCCTTGAGCAAATGCAAACACTAGGGTTATATATTTCAGAGCCAAGTATTTTTGTTGTAAACTCAGAAAGTAAAATTCAAGTGGTTGATATTTCAAATAACCCGTTTGTTTGCCCTGAATTGCAAGATTTAGTGAATGGTCTGGGCTGGATAAGAAGTCCAGATAATATTTACCCTGCTCGAGGAATGCATAAGTAAGAATAAAGCTGTTGATAAAAAGGTCTTACCAGAGATTAGATTTAGGATATAATCAATCAAAGTCTCAACTAGCTGAATTATTCGTTGGTTTCATTTTTATATAAACAAGGTAGCCGATAAATAGCTATGGCAGAAATACGTACAAGAATTACATTAAAAGTTGGCTCTAACAGTGACATTCCTGCAGAAATGGTGTCATTTAATGACCTTATTTCTGATAAAGAGCATGTTGCCTTGGTTTTTGGTCAGGCTGATACATTACAAAAAATACCGCTTGTTAGAATTCACTCTGAATGTTTAACAGGCGATGTCTTTCATTCATCACGTTGTGATTGTGGTGAGCAACTTGATGAAGCGATTAACCTCATGGCTGTTGATGGTGGTGTGATTCTTTATCTACGCCAAGAAGGGCGTGGTATCGGTTTATATAATAAAATTGATGCTTATAAGCTTCAATCTGAAGGGATGAATACTTACCAAGCGAACAATCATTTAGGTTTTGGTGATGACCTAAGAGACTTCACTGAAGCGGGACAGATGCTTGAAGCATTAAAAATCAGCAATCTAAAATTAATGACCAATAACCCAATAAAAGCAAAAGCCCTGATTGATTATGGTCTAACGATTGAAAAGGAAGTCAATACCTCTACTCATATTAAAGAGGGCAATGAAGATTACCTTAAAGCCAAAGCGAGCAAAGCCGGACATAAATTGACTTTAGATTAATGCTTTGTTGTTGCTAATTAATAAAACAAAACTACTTATTATCAAGCGTAATTATTACTCAATGAGTAGCTTACAATTAATATTTTGATTTTATCTATTAATTAAACCTCGACCAAAGCTCTTGCACATTCACTTGGGCTTTGACCAAAGTATCGGCTAAACTCTCGGCTAAATTGAGTTGGGCTTTCATAACCCACCTGAGCGGCGGCCTGTTTTACTTTCAGTCCTCGATCTTGCAGTAGCTCACGCGCTCGGCCCAATCTTATTTTTTTCACGTATTGTATCGGTGAAGACGCAGTTATTTGCTTAAAGGTTCGATGGAAAGTGGAGCTGCTCATATTCGCCATACTGGCAAGTTGTTCTACATCGAGTTGTCCGTGAAAATTATTATGTAAATGTTTCAGCACTCGCTCCATACGTGATAAATGAGTATTGTGTGAAACTAGTGCAAATAATGGTGCTGCTTGCGGGCTACTAAGAATATGAAAGAAGATTTCACGTACTAGCCCTTTGCCGATAATATCGCATTGCAACGGTGAGTTAAGGCAGTCAACAAGTCTACTAATAACGCATGACAAAGCTTGTGTACACTGGCTAACAAACAAGCCCTTGTTTTCTGAAATGCTATCAGATTTTTTAATTTTTCCATAATCATCCAATACTCTTGCAAGTTCATTCAATATGGCCAAATCAAGGTCAATAATTAGGGCTAATAGTGGCTCTCCTGCTTCGACTATAGTTTCACATTCAGCGGGTAGAGGAAGGGTTAGTGTTAAATAATTATCGGGATTGTAATCAAATGTTTGTTGATTAAAGTGAATGCGTTTTTGCCCCTGCACTATGATAATAATGCCTTGGCTATAACAAAGAGGCTCACGACCAGTTGATTTGCTTGCTTTGAATATGCCAATACCCTTCAGTGGTGTTCTATTGTAGCCCTCATTTGTAGCTAGAGCCATTGACTTTTCAACTAAATTGTTCATTTTACACTCAACAATAGCATTAAAATAATGCGTTATAATTACATATCTCAGTATAGCTAATAGTAAACATTAAATCCCAATAATTATCTTTATTGAGAGTTTTAGGCATACTATTGAGGTTAATACCCATTCTAACCTTACCTCTATCTTGTAAAATGCTCACATCAAAAAAAGAGGAAGATATTATGCAAAACTTTGATTATTACAACCCAACTCATATTGTTTTCGGTCAAGACCGTTTAAATGAACTCAATAATTTAGTGCCAGAAAATGCAAAAGTATTAGTACTTTTTGGCGGCGGTAGCGTAAAACGTTTTGGCACACTAGATAAAATTAAAACTAGCTTAGGTAATCGTGAAGTACTAGAGTTTGGTGGTATTGAAGCTAATCCCAAATTTGAAACGTTAATGCAAGCGGTTGAGTTAGTTCGCACAGAGAAGGTTGACTTTTTACTTGCTGTCGGTGGCGGTTCGGTTATGGATGGTACCAAGTTTGTTGCTCTAGCTGCTAAGCAAGCAGCACAGCATGAGCAAATATTATTTAATGGTTTCGAACACGTACCGGCAAAAGAAGCGCTTCCACTTGGTTGTATTGTTACGTTACCGGCTACTGGTTCTGAAATGAATACTTTTGGCGTGATTACATACAACCAACAAAAGTACCCATTTAATTCTCCTTTAGTTTATCCAAAGTTCTCGTTCTTAGACCCAAATTTAACATTAACCTTGCCGAAAGAGCAGATTGCAAATGGTGTTGCTGATGCCTTTATTCATGTGATTGAGCAATATTTAACGCAACCACAAAATGCCAAGGTACAAGATAGGGTTTCTGAAGGGTTGCTTAAGACGTTAATTGAAGACGGTCCAATTACTTATAATGACAATACTAATATTGAAGCACGTAAAAATTTTATGTGGTCGGCAACATCAGCACTCAATGGTTTAATTGGTGTTGGTGTTATGCATGATTGGTCTACGCATATGATAGGGCATGAAATGACTGCTATGTTTGGTATTGCTCACGGTAGGACAATTGCTGTTATTTTACCTAGTTTACTTAGAGAGCGTAAAACTCATAAGCGAGCTAAGTTGTTGCAATTTGCTGAACGTGTGTGGGACATTACATCAGGAACTGATGATGAAAAAATTGACGCAGCTATTAATAAATCCGAAAGTTTCTTCAACTCGCTTGGTATCGTTACTAAGCTTTCACACTATGATATTGGTGATAAAGAGATAGAAACGTTAGTAGCTAATATGAAAAAGATGGGCTTAACGCATTTATCAGAAACAGGTGATTTGACTTTAGATATAGTGACTAAAATTTTAACTGCGGCTAAGTAGTTCTATTGAGGATTTTTAATAATTGAAATGAGCACATGACGTAGTTCGCCATGTGCCTTTTTGTTTTAGCCAAGCTTAATTGCATGCATCTTTTAATGCTTTGCCTGCTTTAAATCCTGGAGCGTTTGATGCCGCAATTTGAATTTCAACGCCTGTTTGTGGGTTTCTCCCTTTACGCGCAGCACGAGCCGATACTTTAAAAGTACCAAACCCTACTAGCGCAACATCACCGCCATCGGCTAATTCAGCTGAAACAGCACCTATTAAACTATCTAATGCACGACCTGCTGCAGCTTTACTAATATCTGCACCTTCAGCAATCTTGTCTACTAATTGACCTTTGTTCATTGATATTTATCCTTATTGGTTTTTATTGTTGATTTGATAATAAGAAATTTGACTGATGAGCGCAACGGTTGAATAAAATAAAATTTATCTTTATTGCGCTTGGGAGCATAAATGGAGGTATATTTTCACTATCAGCTAATACCATATGCGACATTATCACACTAAGAATAATAACGTACCTTATAAATCGAGAGGCCTCTAACGCCCATTTAGGACTGGTAATAGTTTGTTGGAATGTGAAGCTAAGCTAAATAGAGTAGGCGATTGGCAGTCCAGTTTTATAAGATTGTTAGCTTTTCTTGCTCCAAGTGTAACCAATTTAAAGCTTCATCACGATTAGAATATATTTTCAGATTCCAATCTTTATCGCGAGGAACCGAAGACTTTAAATATTCAGTACTGATTTTTGTAGAGCGACTATACGCTACAACTGCCATTGCATTAATTTCTTTTAATGTAGCTAAATTTATCTGCGCATCAAAATCATATGTGTATGCATTAACCTTATTGATCAGTAGAGAGAAAGGGCTAACTAAATGTGAAAGAAGAAATTCATGGTATTGCTTTACCATAAGTAAAGTCATTTCGACATTCTCATTTATTATTACCTCAGCTATTGAGTCGCTGAGAATAATTATTTTTGCGAATGGAAGCTCATATAAATTGATAAGTTTCTCCCTAAACATTATTAATAATGTTGTAAATATCACGCCCAATAAGCGGCAAATAATAGTTGGCCATAATGCGCGAAGAATGGGTCGTAGCCAACTGCTATTTGTACGACTTAAAAAATACTTGTTAGTTTGCCATTTACTCAGATGTGATTGGATCAATTATACTCCTAACCTCTGATATAGAGTTAGCAGGAAAACCGCCCATATCAGCGTGCTTTTGAACAGATTCAACATCTGGTGCGATATAAACGCAATAGATCTTATTATCTGTAATATAGCTATGAACCCACTGAACCCTAGGACCAAGTTCATCTAAAACACTACAGGATTTTTGCGATATTTCTTTAAGATCACCTGATGATAATTTACCCGCACCTTCAATCTCTCTCTCGATTACATATTTTGGCATTATTCATCTCCTTTTCTTTATGGAGTAATAACTATAGTCGAAGGTGAAGTTTTTTGGCAAACTAACTCCTGGCTTACATAGCGATAAAGGAGCAAAAGCCAACTGTTAGTTGCCTTTTTTAGTGACTTATTTTAAATTGATACATACTCTTCTTTGACTATTTTGTCGTTTAGCCAAGTTTGAATATGTTTACCCGTAAACTCATTTAATGTTGCATCAGAGCCTATCATTTTATAATGGAAGATTAGCTCTGAAACATTACCTTTAATGCTTTTTGACACTAATTTAACATTAAACTCGTTAACCGACTCAACAAAACCTTTTTGTTTATCATAAGATTCGCGCATTGAGTTTGCGAAAACTTGACCGTTATTGAGCATGATGACATTTTCATCATAATACTTTTCACATAACTCAAGAACCAACCCTGCTTGGTTCATTGCAATATAATCATCTATTAAATTATGCACTAGACTCGACCTTACAATAGAACGCCACTTTGAGCGGCTGATAATCGTTGGCTAAAATGTTAGGAACGAACTGAGCCAACGGTTAGCAGTTCGTTTGAATGTCTTATAAAGTACGTGGCAAAAAATAATGTTTCATATCTTGATGATTTTGGGTCTAAGTAAGGAGCCAATAATACCATTAAAGAGGTTCTTGTACATTTCTTCTATTTCTTCTTTACTGATACTGCCGCTAAATATAAGCATCTCAAGTTTTTCACCCGACTCTTTCACAATATAACCTGATGAGCTGAACCCGTTTTTTTCATAAAAAGCTTTACGTTTTACCCTTTGCTGGTAGTTTGTTTCTTGTTTATCAAGCTTTTCAATGTTCAGTACAATTCTTTTTCCGGAGTGGGTAACTTTCATTAAATCCATTACTTTGCTGCCATACCCACCTGAGCGATAGGATTGTGATATAGCTAGAAAGTGTACCAATACAATGTCTTTATACTCAGTGGTATAGATGAGTCCAATCCAAGTATCATCTGCATAAAGAGCGTTAAAACCTACTTTTCCTTTTCTAAATTTAAATCTAAGGACCCACGCAGGAATATGTTGAGCGGTGGTAAACGCTTTTTTATACAGATCGATAACCTTTGAGTAGTCATTGTCATATTTAGTTAGCGGTCGGAGATTAATGCTCATATGTAGTACTCATAACGCCTCATTAATAGGCAAATAATAGTTGCTTCAAATAGTAAAGCACGAACGGAGTTCAACTGTTAATTGTCCGTTTGAAGCGCTTGCTAAAAGCAATTATCACTGATTTTTAAATAACCAATACAATCCTTGAATAGCTGTTGTTGGAAAAGCTGTTTCATGATTTGCACCCACAATAGTTAACAACTTTACTTCGGTATTAGGGAAATCGTCACCTGATATTTTTAACTTAAGCTTTTTTGCGCCTTCAACCATGTCATTTTTTGTAGAGTCGAGTTCAAGTGTTTCGTTTGCACCAACAGCAATAAAAACTTTGTGCTTATTTGGGTTAAGTTCTGTTTTAATATGTAGGATATCATTATTTTTAAACCAAACAGATGGACTACCTAAAATATAATTATTAAACATAGTAGGCGTAGTTAAAAATATATAAGCACCTAACAGCCCTCCAAGAGAATTACCGACAAAAGTTCTGGAGTTATTTACTCTGTAATTTTTTTGAATGTAAGAAAAAATTGCATCATTAATAAAGCTAGCATGTTGTTTAGCTTTTCCTGTTTGATACTTCCAGCTCGAATTTTCAGTATGAGTATAATCACGAACTCTACTAGCATGACCGCCAGAATCTTTTGAGTATGATATACCCACAATTATTGCTTCCTGCATTTTACCAGTATTCATCGGAAATCGAGTTGCCCCAGATACAACCTGAAAGCTATAGAGTGCATCTGTTAAGTAGATAACTGGATATGACTTGTCGTTGTTATAACTATAAGAACGAGGTAGCTTTATAAAAAGAGGATAAATCCTTCCAGATTCAGGATCTTTAATATCAATAACGGTACTACGAGGTATTTTAAAGGCATTTGTATCTTGGGCATTTGCAACTTGAAAGGCACTTATGAAAAGAAATATAAATATATATGGTAAGGATTTCACGAAAACTCCATTTTGTGTATACCCCCAATTTAAGGGGCTGATAATAGTTTGCTAACATAGCGATGCAGGAGCATATTCTCCTGAACAACTATTCTCTTCAATTAATGCCTTACTTTCGTCGGTCCTGAGCTTGCTAAAGGAAGCCTTTTAATTCTCGTTGAGTGGGAAATAACTTAATGGACTTGGTATTATACTTTAAATCCATTCTTGCTTATCTGATGAAACGGTAAGGTCACTTTGAGTTTCACCAGTATGCGCTGTAGATGAAGGCTCCACCATCATAAAGTGAGTATCAGGCTTTGCTTTAGGGCAATGTTCTACTCCTTTAGGTACTACATACATTTCACCTGTGTTTAAAACGATATCACCTGATCTTAATTGCAAAGTAAGTTGCCCTTTAAAAACAATAAAGAGCTCATCTTCGTTATCATGCTTATGCCAAACAAGTTCACCGCTACCTTTAGCTATTTTGACCAATTGGCCATTAGATTCAGCTATTATTTTTGGTGTCCACTTTTCAGTGAATAAATCAAATTTCTCACCAATATTAATTTTATTCATTAGACTATTCCTAGTGTTATACGCATTTTACATTAGTGCGTATTATTTTCTTTTTGCCGCTGTAATTATGATAGAAATTTTGATGCGCTAACATTGATAATGTATCAGTTCTCTTGGTATATTGAGATATCCAATCTATTAGCATATCCAAGTTTTTATCTTGAGCTTGTTTTGATTCATATTTATGAGGTTCCCAAGGGCGAGATTTAGCATTTGAAATACACGCTTCAATTGGTAAGTTCATAAATATTATTTCACTGGAATACGATTCTACTAATGCTAACAAATCCGTATAACAACCCTCAATAACCCAAGAATCATTCATCTGGATAAAGTTAACAATCTCTTTTTCAGAATCGTTCAAATTTTTTCTTTCAGGCGTTGTTGTCTCCCATGCCAGAGAATCTAAATCTAAATGCGCTAGGCCTTGAGACTTACATATACTCTTTGCAAGTGTTGATTTACCAGATCCTGAATTCCCAAATATTAAAATATTACTCAAAACTCGAACCTTCCTTGTGTGTATAACGCTAGATTAAGTGGCTGATAATTAATTGCTAAAATGTGTAGAGAAGCGAAACGAAACCGAGCCAACTGTTAGCTGTCTTGCTTTAAATTGTTATGTGACGCCTTCATCTTAAAGCCGTATGGTTCAAAACCAACTTTTTCAAAAAACTTGTGGCCTCTATCATTAAATGCCCAAACATCTAACTCAATATCATCGATCTCTAGCCTTTGACATTCATTTTTTACGTATTCTATCAATTCATATCCAATACCACTATCTCGCTTGTGTATATCAACGCCAATTCGCTGAAGGTAACAATACTGTCGAGCGCGTAGGATTTTTGTTTGCTCTGTAATAACGATATTGTATATCGCATAACCAACCACACAGCCATCTAGTTCTGCAACGATAAACCCAGGTGAATTTAGCCTTTCAAAGAGGTCTAACTTTGCGTCCTTTAAAGATATTGGCAAGTATCGCATTGGACATGCTGCAACGTGAGCTTTTTGTGTTTCAACAACCAATCCAGCAATAATAGATAGGTCGTCTTCTCTGGCAATTCTGATCAGCACTTAATGTAATCTCCATAGTCACATAACGTCCTCGTTAATGTGCAAATATTGTTGGTTAACGTTGTTGAAGAACTAAACACAGTCAACTGTATTTTGTTCTTGTTCAATTTATTGTTAGGGGGTCTTTTCATGCATTGAAATAGTTGTTACTGCTTTTACAGAATTTTTAAAATACTTATCTTTAACAGCAAGATAATCTGGGTCAGTGAAAAAATTATCCATTATTTCTTTGCTTGGAAAATCAATAGTAAATACGCGATTTATCTCTTCATCTGTTTTTGATTTTAATACCTCGTTAACTTTAAAGTCAAAACCAAAACTCCCTCCAAATGAATGAAGTATAGGAATCATATTCTCGCGGTATTTTTGATACTCCTCATCATTAATAACTTCTAAGCCCATTATTCTCTCAAAAGACATATTTACTCCACACTTTATGAATACTTAACACCCAAAAATGGGCAAAAAATTGTTGGCTGAAACGCTTGTTAGGTAAACTTTTGATTGAGTTTACCCGATTTATATAACAGGATTATACCAATAGCCACTTCAAGCAACTCCACCAATATAAAGGATAATTGTGTATTACTTAGACCACTCACCATATATGAGCCCACAAGCCTAAAACTAATAAATGAAGTAATAATTACTGATGAAAGTAGCGCTGAATATATCCATGTTTTGCTAAAGTAATATAATAATGCAATGGAGATGCCTATTCCAATCATCAAGCTACAGTAGATTAAAATAAAGGCAATTTTTCCATCAGAATCTAGCGCACTTAAACCTATTCTTGCGAGCTTAGAATCAATATCCAATAGGGCATTAAAACCTGAAATAACGAAATATAGTGACATTACGCTAATATAAATTTTTCCGAATACATCAATTTTCATACAACAACCTAGCGTTTAACGATTTGCCTAACGCCTGCTTGAAGCGCTTGTTTAGTGCAGTTACTACTTGTTCAATATTATCATTTCTTTTGCAACAAGAGCAGCTGAAGGTAAAAACATCGTTGAAACAATTCTTTGATCAACGACTACCTCATGTTTATCTTCTAAGATTTTTTTATTTTGTGCAATAGCCCCATTTTTATTCAACTGACTTTCAACAAGAAAAGGTAGCAAAGTACCTTGTTTAGCCCATGACTTAGACCTTTCCGTAGAGTTAGGAAAACCAGCAATTTTTTTACCTTTAACCAGGAAATCACCTGTAGATAAAGTAACATTAGCGAAAGCTCCTGAGCCATGTCCACCAGCACCAATAATGCCGTCAGACTCATAAACTTTGGCAATAATTGACAGCAACTCTTTATTATTAGCAACGTCAAATAGTGGACCATAACCACCACCGATATAAACTCCCCAATAATCTCTAGGATCAATCTGGCTTGGGGTGAATGAATTGTTTGCTTTGTCCATGAAACCTTCATATTTAATTGTATAACTACTGATACCCAAAGGATCCATCATAAATTTAACTACTCCGCCTTCAGGCGATACAAAGTCAACGTCGAAGCCATGGTTTACAAATACATGATAAGGCGGAGCGACCTCCCATAAATTATTTCTAGCGTCATGCTTTTCAGCGTCACCCATATCAATCATGTTTGATACAATAATTAGTACCTTTTTTGTCGGCTCTGCATTTAGGTTAGTTGAAAGAAATAGTATTGTTGGTAGTAATATAGATATTAAAAACTTCATTTTTTTCCTTTTTTAAATAATTAAAATCATTATTTAGACGATACAAATGAATAAAAGGTTTAAATGATGAAAAAGCCAACTGTTTTCTTCCCTGTTTAGATACCTATTAGCAGTGTAATTGCATTGGTATTTCTTTAATACCTAAATTATCCAAAACATCATCAATCGGCAAAAAACCAAACTTGAGATATATGTGTTTGGCATTAACAGCTGAATTAACGGTAAAAAACCCTTTGTTGTTATTGAGTAGACAAGCGCTCTTAGCTACTTCCCATAGCTTTCTAGATAACCCTTGACCTTGATGAGAGTCAGAAACAAATAAGTGGTATATCTCTGAGTTATTCTTCATACCAACAACACCTATTAGACCTTCTTCCTCTTCTGCTACGTAATAATGATAGTCCTCATTTAAGTACTGCTTGATAGAACACACTGTCATTGATGCTAGTAATATTTCAACTCCTTCGTTTGTACAACTTGGTGCAATATGTTTTTTAGATAGAGTGGAAATTAATAAACTAATCCCATCCGCATCACTCTGTACGGCTTCCCTAATTATCATGTTACCACCTGATGCTGCTAACGCTTTGCTAAGCTAAAAATAATGGTTGGCTAAAATGTTGAACGGAGTGAAAATAGCCAACTGTATTTTTTCCGTTTGAAGCTCTTGTTAGCCTTTAATCACTATAAACGTTGAATATTTCCTTGCCTATATCGGCAATTGCTTTATTACGCTGGGCAAAAGATGCATCTGTCTGCGTTAAATAAATACTCATAATTAGCGGTGAACGTTCATTAGACCAAACAATAGCTGTAATTCCTCTTGAGCCATAACCTCCAGCACCAGAACGGTCAGCAATCGACCAGTTTTCAGGAAGTACTGATCGTAATAAACTACCGGTGACTTTATTATTTATCATCCATTGTTTTAATTGAACCCTTGAAGCTTGAGATAGTACATCACCAAATAATAAAGTATGTAAACTTTTTACCATTGCATTAGGCGTTGTAGTATCTCTTGTATCCCCATCTAGTGATTCATTTAAATCAGGTTCAATTCGATCCAGTCGAGTGACTTTATCGCCAATAGAGCGCATAAACTGAGTTAAAGCTTTTGGCCCCTTGATACCAGCAAGCACTATATTGGCAGCGGTATTATCACTCATGATCATTGCTGCAGAGCATGCTTGCTTTAAAGAAAAATCATCACCAATCTTTTTTTCTGTTATTGGCGACCAAGCAATAATAGAATTTGTAGTTATGACCGCTGTAGTATCAAAAGATTGAACCCCTTTTTCCACATCAGCAAGCAATTTTGCGCATGCTAGGGTTTTAAAGGTGCTCATTAAAGGAAAACGAGTATCGCCATTATGATTCCATAACGTATTTTCTGTTACATCATAAATAGAGACACCAATACGAGCATCAAGTATACGTTCTGTTTCTTCAATTTTATTAATTATAGTATTAGCTTGTGCGTTAAAAAATAAACACATATTAATGATCAAAGCTAATACTGGCGAGTTGAACTTAAAAAGGTATGTTTTAAAATTAAATTTCATAAAAAAGTATCATTTCTTTTAGTCGATAGGTTCATAACTTCAAATTTAAACGTATAAGGCTAACGCTCATATTAAAACCAACAGTTTTTGTACTTTTAAGTGAATTGTCATATATACAATGCACTTAACTGTTTAATAACTTTAGTATTACCTGGTACGGCTACGGCACTACTTTTTGTAAACCAGAACGGTTGAATTCCAACCGCAATAGCTGGTTTAATATCTTTTTCGAAATTATCACCAACCATAGCTACATTTACCGCAGGTATGTTTAGTTTTGCGAGAATTAAATTAAGAAATTCAGGGGAGCCTTTCGATGAGCTCAAATTAGCTTTACAAAAATAACCAGATATAAATTGACTTAAACCTACACGCTCAAAAGCTTGTTTAATTTCTAACTCAGTTGAATCGGCTGCACCAGTAGCTATATATATTTGGGAATGTTTGGATAATACCTCTAAAGCTTCTTTAGCTCCAGAAACAGCTTCAACAATTTTCCAATCACACATTTTGCCAGTAACATTAGGGAAATCGACCATTAATGTGTCGCCCCAATCAAAAAGATATACTTTTATCATCAAACCTCTTTGTACATATAATGCCCGGTTAATGGGCAAATGATAATTTGTTAAAATAGCGACGAAGGAGTAAAGAACAACGGTTTTGTATCCCTGTTTGATTGCTTATTAAGCCTACGATGCAACATCCCAGCGGAAAAGACCTTTGATATCGATGTTGGCTCCTAAACGCTCATAAAACTTAATTGCTCCGTGGTTGTCTTGCTCAACTTCCCACTTGATTCGGCTAGCACCTTTAGTTAAACATACTTCTTTAGCTTTTAACATTAACGATTCGCCTATTTGATGGCCTCTAAATTTTTTCCATACGAATACATCATCGATGTTCATATAGGTCGAACCAAGCCAAATTGAATAGTTCCATGTGAAAGAACAGTACCCTGCAACTTCACCATCAACTTCCGCTAAAAGTACGCCGAATGAAGGTCTATCTCCGAATCCAGAACCGATTAATTCATCTTTAGTCGTTATTACGTATTGTTCTTGGTTATGGTGCTTTGCGATAGCAATAATCAAATCATGGACAATATCGACATCTGATAATGTCGCTTCTCTAACAGTTACCACTGAATTCTCCGAGTAGGTTTGACGCCCATTTAAGGGGCTGATAATAGTTTGCTATAAATAGCGAAGAAAGAGCAAAAACCAACCGTTTTTTGTTCTGTTGATTTGCTTGTTATGAGGTGTTTACTCCTGATTTAAGCCAAGCTCTTTTTGTTTTGTTTTTGTTAGCCCTAGTGAAACTAATCGATGAGACTCTGTAAGGTAGTAATATAAATCATCATCTTTTTCTTTACTACTACTAAATTGTTGAATCCATTTCATGCCACGGTTTGCAAAATAAGGAGCTGGTTTGTAACCTTCTGATTCACTCAGAAAAACAAAATTTTGCTCTGATGTTTTAAATGTAAAGGCAGATTGTTTTTCGTCCGCCCAACCACCAATTGCAAAAACTTTACCACCGACTTTCCAAACATGGGAATTGCCCCATTGAACTATGTATGTCGTTGAAGATAAGGAGCCACAAAACTTGTTGAATACACTGTAATTCATTACTGCACCATGTGCCTCATAACGCCTCGTTAAGAGGCAATAAAATAGTTGGCTAAAATAAGCGACGAAGGAGCAAAAGCCAATTGTTTAACTTCCTTTTGAGTAACTTGCTATGCGTTTCTTACTATAACCTTGAAGTTTGTAACTTCACTTGCATCAGGCTCTTCAAAATACTTGGTAACGTGATAAAACATTTCTTCGGTATCAAACGCTGTCCTTGAAGGTTGTTCAGTACTTCTTTGAGCTATCTGTTTTAGGCACAGTGCATTATTTGCTTTTAGATAAATAAGCTCATTTATTACCTTAGCCTCTTTGGATAAATTATTAAACCATTCCCGCTGTCTCTTTGTATTGGCAGGAAAGTCCATAACTACACTTGATCCTGCTCGCAATATACTTTGAACATGAATTTTTATCAAAGGTCTTAGCAGAGCAGAAAATTTAATATAATCATCAAAAGATGTGATTTGCTCAGGATAAAGCGTTGATAACCATTCGTCTTCAGAGATAAACACTGCATTACGTTCAATGGCTATTCTTTTAGATTCTGTTGATTTTCCTGCACCCATTTTACCGCAAAAAAATATCAAAGTTCCTCGATGTGCCATGAAACCTCCTTGACGCATAACGCCGCCATAAGCGGTGAACAATAACTTGTTAAAATGTGAAGCGATGCGGAGCCAAGCAAACTGTTAGCAGTCTTGCTATAAATTCTTGTTATTTGAATTTTACTCTGTACAAAGTAAAGCATACTGATATTCATCTCCCCAAGCACCTTTAAAGAAAACATTTTGAATGAAGTGTCCTTCTCTGCGAAACCCCAATTTTTCAAGAAGTCGATATGAAGCTACATTCTTAACATCTGTTGTAGCTACTACGCGGTGCTTGTTAAGCTCACCAAAGACATAGCGTAAAAAGCTTGATACTGCTTCTGTTGCAACTCCTTTAGCTTGATATTCGGGGGATACCGTAAAGCCTACCTCTAGTTGTTTTTGATCTATAAAGTGTACTGCTAGGTCTCCAACTAATTCATCTGAATCAAGTGACGATATTGCAAGTTGATACCAGTTGCCTTCATTACCGAATGTTGAATAATCCATACTTTCAAAAAGCTCAACAGCATCTTGATACGTGTAACTTGTCCAACTCTGATATTTTGCTACCACCTCTTGTGAACGGTAGCGGGTAAATATTTCTAAGTCCTTTTCTTCAAAGGCTCTAATAACGAAATTTTCAGTTTTCAAAACTGGGGGAATCATCAAACTCTCACTATTTCTGCTTTATTTGCTTGTTATATGCAATTAATACGTAACAAGATAAGCCATACCTTTACACTGAGTGTGTGTATGACAACTGGCGGTGCTTCTATTAACTAAACATGAATCTAAAACCAATGCATTACCCCCCAATTTTTGAGCTTTAACTTCCAACTCAGAGATTAAAGTCTCTTTGCTAGGTTGGAGTTCTCTCTGGTCTTTTTGGCAAAAATTGGTTTCTACATAACCGATTTGTGAAGCACCTAATTCCCATACTTCATAGTTGGAGTACCGTTTAACTGCGCTTTGTCGAATGCCATTCTCTATTTTATTCTTAACATAAATATCAGCATTCGAATTAAATTTAGTTGTAGAACAGCCACTCAGAATAAATATTATTATTGGGAACAAGAACTTCATACAAACTCCATTTGCATATACGCCTAATTAACAAATAAATTACAGTTGGTTACAATAAGCGACGCAGGAGCAAAAACCAACTTTTATTCTCCTTTTAAATGACTTGTTGGCCGTATTAGATTAAAACTAACTATTGAACTTAATCGTTAGTTAATTATCTACATGTGAAGCAAACTTAGCTATATCTGACTTACGCTTTATAGTAGCCTCTAGTACGCCTTTCTTAATAGCCAAATCAACCTCTAAAGATTGCCTTTCTTTTACTGATTCTGCATCCTCTTTGGATTTTAATAACTCTATTTGTATCGTGATTTCTAGTATTTCCAATGAAAGCTCTTTAATTTGTTTATCAAGTTCACTTTCTTCTGATTTGGTTGTCTTTTCAGTCTCTTTGACATTCATTACCTTTTTTTCTACTTCTTCATCTTCTGTGACTTCTGTTTCTTCTTCATCTTTTATAAGTTCTTTTTCTAAATTTTTATCTTGTAATACTTTTTCTTGGCCAGCTTTAGATATTTCAACTTGGTCTGGTTGTAACAAGTTAGAATTAGTGGGAGGGTTAGCTAAATTTTCTACAGTAGCCGTTTTTATTTCAGGCTGAGGTTTTACCTGAGGAACTTGCGAAAGCAAACTTGAGGAAGTCATTATGACTGAACTTTTTTCCATGGAAATCTCCTTTTCTAATGCTTTTTAAAATATACGATAAGCATATTTTGTTGATTTAAAAACTATCCGTTTGAACTAAAAGTAACACACTCCAAGGCGCTAAAATATAGGAATACGGCTAATGCCTTGTTAAGGAACAAATTTCAGTTGGCTAAAATGTGAAGCTGAGCCATGCAACTATAATTTGTTACGCTTAAACAGCTTGTATGGATAATACACCCATCTTGTTATGTATTAATTATTGTGAAAACACCGCTTGCTCGAGCAATACGTTTTGAGTTTACGATGAAATAACAATTAGCAAATGCCATTTTACCTCCGACTTTTTGCACGTCTGTTTCAATCTCAATCCAATCACCTAGTTTTGCGGAACCTGCATAATCGATAGTAAGGCTTGCTGTAACCATAGGTATAGGAACATCACCTGAAAAGGCAGCATTGTAACCTAGAGCTATATCCGCAAGACTACTGAAAACACCCCCGTGAACAAGGCCTCTTGCATTACAATGTTTTTCTTCAACCTGTAACCCTATAATTATCCCTTTCTCTGATTTATTATATATTGGGCCCAAGAGTTCTAAAAACGGACTACTTCTGAAAATTGGTTCAAAACCTTCTGGGATATTACTCATTATTAGAATTTACCTTAATGCCTAGCGCCCAAATAAGAGACGTTTAATAGCTGACTTAAATAAGTGAGGCAGGAACGATGGTCAGCTGTTATACGTCCTGCTTAAATTCCCTTGTTAAGAAAAATTGATGCGCAATTCTTGTTACTTCCTTTAAGGCACTGATATTTTAATTATTGCTTCAACTCTAATAAATTCAACAGTCTTCTTAGTTTGTATTTTTAACCAACTATCGGAGACCTCTAAAACTTCACCTTTAACCACATTACTAAAGTCGGTCGTACCTAGTGCTATTACAACATTCTTCCCTTGAACTTCTTTGAGCATAATTAACTCCTTTATTTAATCGGTGATTACCATCAAAATTTAACTTTCTGTATAACAGCATATTATTTTTATTTACACATATTGCTATTTTAAAACAATTATATACGTATATATTTTGTTTTTATGTAGTCATACTAAACTCTAAATTTCTTATCTTTTTTGTATGATAAAAAGAGTTGTTTTAAACAGTACCACATGAAACCGTTAAATATTTAACTCAATGTAAATTACAACCTTTTTATTACAACTAGTTAGTTGCTTAATGTCACTTTTTTCTTTGTTAAATCAAAACACGTAACTGAACCGCTTCCATTACACGTAGGCCGCTCCCATACATTAACCCTGTAATTAAATAATAACGCTTTCCAAGCTTAACGAGCAGCATTTCAACTTCGTTGTCACCCATTGAAAAAGGGTGTCGCTTCTCATGGAAGTTGATGAAAGATTTTATCTAAGTTAACTATGTATCAACTGTTCTCAGTGAGTATTGCCTTGTTAGCATGTAATCAACAATGCTATTTCAAAAAGGTGATTTTGTTTTCATAACTAACCATAAGTAATGTCTGTGTATCTATACAGTTTGGTTGAGTTTCCCCTACATTCAAGGAAATGCACAAATCGATCTTTTTCATGATATAAAAATTTCTACTTAATTTAATAAAATCTTTAAGTGGCAATGTCTTATGTTATTTGTTACAAATGACATAAATATCAAAGTGAGCAACATTAACGCAGCAAAGTGCGCAAGTTACGCACTATTAAATTGTTACTTTGCTAAGGAAAGTATGAGTAAAATTCGAATAGCATTTTTTATAATTGGAGTTGTTTTTCTAGTTCTAACTCATATCGGTGATACATATTATCGTGATTGGGTTTATTCCAATCAAGTATCGGATTTTGGCTTGGCTAATTATTTGCCAAGCATTACAGGAACTATTACTGCGATTTTTCTTCTAATAGGACTATCAAAAGAATCTTTCATAAAAGCTCCCGCCTCAGCATTTGGGGTAATGGTTGGTTGTGTAATATATGAGGTAATGCAACCCACTTTAGGAACAGGTGTCTTTGATTGGCAGGATTTGATTGCTGTAGTCATTACAGGTTGTATTGTTGTTTTTTTACTAAACCTATTAAATAATGCACTGGTTACAACCGCAACATAACAAGTCATTAAAGCAGGAAAAATAACAGTTGGCTTTTGCTCCTGCGTCGCTATTTTAGCCAACAATTACTCGCCTCTTAGTAAGGCTAGTACGCTGGAGTTTAACTTTAGCCTCGGATAAAGATTTAATGTTAAACATGCAGTAAAATAACTAAGCATTGCGTATTAATAAACACTCAAAAAGGAAATAGCAAGTGAAAAAGATTTTGATCACCTTTATGGTCACACTTATATCGCTTTGTGCCAGCGCACAGAGTAAACAACTAGTGGCAGACAGCGGCTTTGCTGGGCAGGCGCTTAAAAACTGCAAAACGGATTTGCGTTACCTTAATCAGGTCATCGGTTGGCAAGTGAAGTGGCCAAGGCAGTGGCAGAGCGTCATAGCGGCTGGGCCAGAGACTGTGGGTGAAGCAATCACAACTTGGTCTCAAGTACCTGCTGCATTAACGCTAGCTACGGAGACATTACGCTTAGGTATTATCTCTGAAGAAACAGCGCCACGCGCAGTAGTTATTCGAGTTCAGCAACAAGTTCGCGACCTTTTGTCTGATCTGACTATGGTTAATTCAAAATACACCTTTAAAAGTGTTGAGAATAAGAATGCGACACAATGGAACTCCCTTGTTAGAGAAAATATTGCGCCAGCAGTTTCAAAGTTTGAGAAATTTATTCATAACGAATATCTCTCTATAACCAATACAGTTCCCGGACTTTCCCAACTCAAAGGTGGGGGAGAGTGTTTCTCTGATGCTGTAACGTGGTGGACTACCTTGAGCCCATCCCTGAATGAAATTGAAGAGATCGGTAAACGATTTCTTAAGGAGTCACGCACTCAATTGCTAGCAACGGGAAAGAAAGGCGATACTGTGGAGAGCATGCTTTCGGACCTGCGTACTAAAACAAAAAATAATCGCACTACTGCTAAAGAGTTACTTACCATTTCAGAAACAGCGCTGGCTCGGGCGAACGATAAAACGTTGTTGTCTTTTTCGAAACGGACTAAAAAAGAAATCATTGTTCGCGAAATGCCTAAATACTTACAAGCGTCAGCCCCCGCAGGGTATTACGGTCGAGCTCAAGGTAATACGCCAGCACGATATATCATAAACCCGTCACGTCCAAATGAGCGACGTCTTATGGCTGAGGTGATCGCTTTTCATGAAGGAGTACCCGGTCACCACCTCTGGTCTGCATACCCTAGGAAGGATCCGACTACAGGTTATAATTCTGGAATTCTTGAAGGTTGGGCACTCTATTCTGAATATCTTGCAGATGAAATGGAACTTTACAGTTCAACGTATGACCGTCAAGGTATGATCACAAAGCATCTTTGGGCTGCGAGTCGCCTTATTGTTGAGCCTGGGATTCATTTGCGAGGTTGGTCGCGTGAAGATGCAATTCGCTTCATGATGGAAAATACAGTGATGTCTCGTACCGAGATTGAAATTGAAGTCGACCGCTATATTGCCATGCCGGGTCAATCGCTTAGTTATATACTCGGTGCTAATTTGATTTTGTCTGAACGCAAGAGTGCGCGAAATATCATGGGCAGTCTTTTTGATATTACTGAGTTTCACGATGTCATTTTAGAACCCGGAGTGCGCGCATTACCTCAAGTTCGGGAAGATATTAGGGCCTGGGTTCAGCTAACTAGCGCAGGGGCTGAGCAAATTGAACACATAAGGTAGTAAATGTAGCCGATGTTGATTTTTCGTAAAAAAGATCATTTAAAATTAGTGACAAACGTTTCTATATTAGAGAGATATCAATAAATTAATAGATTGCGTACTATCAAGGGGGTAAAGTCGGACTCGTAACAGTTTGCTCGATTCCATTTCGTTTCACAATTTAGCAAACTATTATTCGCCGCTTTAAACGGTGTTATATGCAATTAGGGTTCAGGAGTAATATTCAAGTCGCATGAGAAATTTAGTAGTAATTAGAGAAGCACAAAAAAGTGATCACCCATTTATTTTTGAGCTGTCACCTTATCTTTCAGATGTAGCTCAGTTAGAGTGGCATACCGACGATGCCATTAAAAAAATGCAAAACGATTATATTTCTGAAATGCTTGCTGAAACATCGCAACCAAATGCCACATTTATCGCAGAAACGAATAATGCTTCATTGGGCTTTATTCATGTTCGCACACATAAAGATAGTATTTCAGGCGAAACTTGTGGAACTATACCGCTTCTTGCCGTATTACCTAAGTCACAAGGTTTAGGATTAGGTAAACTTTTAATAGAACACGCTGAAAATTGGGCTAAAGATTTAGGTTGTAGATTGTTACATCTGGAGGTGTTCGCAAATAATAAAAAAGCAGATAGCTTCTATCAAAAAATTGGGTTTAAACCTGAAACGGTTCATATGATAAAACAGATATAGAGTAAGTTGCATATAACAAGCAATTAAACAGGGAAAAAACAGTTGTTTTTTGCTCCTTCGTCGCCATTTTAACCAACTATTTTATTGCCGCTTAAACGGCGTTAGGTTACACGGAGATTTCATCAAAGCATGAATGTTTTTCTAATAGTGGCAGGTATATTAAGTGCTGTTGCAGCAATCTTGCATTTAGGTTGTATCTATTTTTGGGCTCCTTGGTATCGCTTCTTTGGTGCTGGAGAGCAAATGGCGCTTCTTTCTGAGCAAGGGAGTAGTCAGCCAACTCTTATTACAAGCGGAATTGTTCTTGTTTTTTCTATTTGGTCAATGTACGCATTTTCTGCTGCTGGTATAACTTTTAGACTCCCTCTAATTCGTCTAGCTCTTATATTAATTACAATAATTTATTTAACTCGTGGAGTCGTAGGTTTTTTCCTCATAAACTCCACAATGGGGCGCTCTCCTGAGTTTTGGGTTTGGAGTTCTGTAATTTGTTTGTCTTTTGGTGTTGTACATCTAATAGGGTTAAAACAGCAGTGGTCAAGCTTATGAGCAAACTATCAATCAGCCCCTTATTGTGGGCGCTAGTGTTCAAGAGGATTCAGCATTGAGTGTAAGAAAAGCCAGAATAGAAGATCTATCATATTTAGTCGAATTTACAGCCGAAGAAGCCAGAGAAGCCGAAGGTAGTGTAAAAATTCCAGATACATTAGAAAAGGGGATTAGCGCTGCTTTAGCGGATAACACCATTGCTACTTACTGGGTTTTAGTTGATGAAAACGACATTCCTGTAGGCAGTGTATCAACACTGAAAGAATGGAGTGATTGGAATGCTGGGTACTATTGGTGGATACAAAGTATGTATTTGGCTCCTAGTCAGAGAGGGAAAGGTCGAATGGCTTTATTGCTTGAAGCTGTTAAAAGTGAAATGAAGTCCCAAAAAGGGCTGGAGCTCCGTTTATATGTCCATAAAGACAATGGTGCTGCAGTACGAGCCTATGAAAAATCGAACTTCGAGCACTCGGATTATCGAATTATGACGCTCAGTAAATAAACACTAACAAGTGCATCAAATATGACACCATTAGCTGGACAATGTTTTGCAGAAGACAAAAGGCGCAAAAAAGCGTCCAACTTGTTCCGTAGTTTATGCGGGCATTAGCTATTCAAATGCTCTATAGCTAGTCAAGATCTAAATGCTTCAATTCATCTATATGCCGTAATACTTCTTTTTGAGGTAAAGGACCACCATGGCCCATAAAAAATGTTTGTACGCACTTATTAGTAATGGATTGTAACTCTTGACTAACCTGTAAAGGATGATCCTCAAAAGGTGGTCGCTTCGCTTTATGTGTCATCGCAATACCACCTAGTAATATACCTGATGAAATGAGATCTCCAACTACTAACGAGACGTTTTTGATGAGAAATTATTTAACGTAACTTATTCACTAACTAATTATGGAAAATCATTGATTCCGGTATTAGAGGTTCTTTATTTCTGGGGTAAAATAAATGTGCCATATTGCACGCAAGAATAGTTAACAAGCAATTCAACAAGGACAAAAAACAGTTGGCTTTTGCTCCTTCGTCGCTTATCTTAGGCAACTATTATTTGCCTATTAATGAGGCGTTGATAAATGCAACATTCAGGATCAATATAAATGTTTCGAAGACTTATCTATGTTTTTTTACTCACAAGCATAAATGGATGTGTTATTCCTGTCAGTTCTAGCTGTACTAATACAAATACACAAACATATGAACACCCAGATCCTAATTTCCCTCCTAAAACTAGCAAGTGTAGCACTACAGATGCAGTAGTGTATGTTTTGGCGGCAACACATAAAACCTTAGAAGATGAGGATAAAAAAACTGAAGTAAATACTAAAAAAGCGGTTAAATGTTCTGATATGGTAGGTAAAGCTCAAAAAGAATGTGCTAGTAAAGAAAGTGAGTTATACGACCCTTTAGATGAACTGTGAGTCAAATTTATATAACAAGTTTTTAAAGCAGGACAAAAATCAGTTGTTTTTTGCTCCTTCGTCGCTTATTTTAGCCAACAATTATTTGCCTTTTAGCAAGGCATTATAAATATTGGAGATGTATTTGAATATTCTACTAGTGAGTAGTAGCCAAAGAGATAATTCTAAAAGTTTTGAAGTCTCAAAGTATTTACAAACTAACATATTAAATGGCATGGAAGGCATTAATTCCTCGATTTTAGATTTATCGCTATATCCTTTTTTATTAGACCATTATGGTACCGGTAGAGATGATTTAATTTCATTAGCCAATAATAAAGATGAAGTGTTAAGGTTATTATATGCCTGTGATGCTGTAATTTTTACTGTTCCTGAGTGGGGAGGAATGATCCCTCCTGCACTTGTAAATTTATTACTTTTGTCTGCTAACGGCTCTGCTAATGGTTTGCCTTTAGGTCATAAACCTGCATTTGCTATAGGTGTTTCGGCCTCCAGTGGTGGCAGTAATCCTATTTCTTTATTAAAAGGATATGCGGCGAAAAACAGTCATCTCACTTGGTTACCGTTACATGCAATTATTCAAAATGTAGATGATTTTCTAGAGCAAACGTGGGCACCAACACTTGAGAATAGATATTCGCAGGTTCAATCACGTTTATTGGTTGGTTTGAAGAGTTTAATTATCTATTCGAATCAATTGGCTTCTGTTAGAGATGAGTTAGTAGTCTTATCAAAAGAACACCCTTTTGGTCAATGAAATACTTAGTTAAACAAGGAAAAATACAGTTGGCTTCTACTCCTTCGTGGCTTATTCTAGTCAACTATATTTAGCCTGTTAACAGAGGGTTAGGTATTTAAAATAGATATGTCCGAGGGTAGAGTTTTGTGATGAAAGAAATAGATAAATTAGCTTGGTTGTATATTAAAGATGGCAAGCTTCTTACTGCGCGCTCAATGAACAAGGAATTGTTTTATCTTCCTGGTGGTAAACGAGAAGAAGGAGAATCAGATGAGCAGGCTCTTATTCGAGAAATAAAAGAAGAAATATCCGTAAATATCATACCTAGTTCAATTAAATATGCGGGAACTTTTTCAGCTCAAGCTGATGGTAAATCTGATAACGTAATCGTTAAGCTAACCTGTTATTTTGCAGACTTTCAAGGTGAGTTAACCCCAGATGCAGAAATCGAAGAAATTAAATTCGTCGGATTTCGAGAACAATCGTTATGTTCAGTGGCATCAATTGTTGTTATGGATTGGTTAAAAGAAAAAAACGTTATACAGTAGTGTAATCAATACCTAATAAGCCATTAGATAGGGACAAAAAGCCGTTGTTTTTTGCTCCTTCGTCGTTTATTTTAGCCAATAATTTTTTGCCTCTGAATGAGGCGCTTGCCTTCATGGAGTATATATGAGCATAGAAGTTTGGATTTCATTTGTATTAGCATCAATGATGTTGTGTTTCACTCCGGGACCTACGGTTTTTCTTGTTATGGGGCAATCCTTAAATCATGGGAAAAAATCGGTAATTCCTTTGGTAACGGGTGTGCTTTCTGGTGATATCATTGCAATGAGCATATCTTTTGCAGGATTAGGGGCTTTATTGGCAACATCTTCTGTATTATTTAGTGCATTCAAATGGATTGCTGCTGGGTATTTAGTTTATCTTGGGTTAAAAGCATGGTTCACTAAAGTTAATATGGAAGAGCTTGATACAACTCAGAAAAAAAACGGAAAAATATTTAAAGAGGCATTAGTTGTTACGGCCTTAAACCCGAAAGGGATAATTTTCTTTATTGCTTTCTTTCCATTATTTATAAATACAAATAATGCCGCATTACCGCAAATGCTAATAATGGGCTTATCATTTTTAGCTGTTTCCGTACTTAGCGCTTCTTTTTATTCATTTTTTTCTGGTTATTTACGCAGCAAAGTTAACTCAATAAAATTCCAGAAAGCATTTAATAAAATCAGTGGCTCAATGTTAATCGGTGCAGGAGCCGTTACTGCAACATTGCAAAAATCAGGCTAGCAAGTCGTTTAAAAGGACAAAAAACAATTGGTTTTTGCTCCTGTGTCGTTTATTTTAATCAACTATTATTTGCCGATTATTTGGGTGTTATATTTCTAGGAGATTGTGTTGACTATTGTTGAAACTGAAAGGTTATGTATTCGTCAAATTACGAATGAGGATGCTAAAAATCTATCAAAAGTTTTAGCTGATCCTATAGTAATGCAATATTCGACAGTAGGCGTTCACACAAAAGAACAGATTTATGAGTATATCGCTAACTGCAAAAATCAATATGACTTAAATGGTTATGGACATTGGGCAATTTATCACTCTATTACGGGGGAGTTTGTTGGTGTGTGTGGTCTTAATAAACATAAAGTGGATACTGATGATGTTATACATATTAACTATCGTCTCGCCACTGACCAACAAGGTAAAGGTTATGCTGTTGAGTCTACATTTGGTGTATTAGATTTTGCTAAAAACTGTCTAAAACTTAAAACTATACACGCATTAATTGAGTCAGCGAATATTAGTTCTGTTAAGGTAGTAAATAGAACTGGCTTTCAATTTATTAAATCTTCTGTATTTTGTGGCTTTAAAATAGATATCTATCAAGTGGCTTTATAAGACGATCTATAACAAGCAATTAAACAAGAACAAAAAACAGTTGGCTTTTGCTCCTTCGTCACTATTTTAGCCAGCAAATTTTTTCCTGTTAATATGGGCGTTTACGTACAAGTAGGGTTCGTATATGAATTTAAAACTTAAGTTAATATGCTCAGCAGTGATTCTTATTTTGGCAAATGGGTGTAGCACCTATAGCGTAGAGGATTATGGAGTTCCTGACGTCAGTAGAAAAGAATCTTTATGTATTAATATGGAGCCAGCTCAAGAGATGAAGTGTAAGGAAAGGGAAAAAAGCTTACTAATCGGATTAGGTGCTGACAAAAATTGTAATCATCCATATGAGTATGAAAAAAATAGATGTAAAAGTGAACAAGCAAAGCAAAAAAAAGCGCTTGACGAATCGCTTGAAAAACACACAAACAAATAGTACATATAACAAGCTAATAAATATGTAAAAAAACACTTTGCTTTTTTTGTTCCTCAACATATTATTTGCCTCTTAACGAGGTGTTAGGACAATTGGTGTAACCAAATAGTCCTCAATTTTTAAAAGGAAATTAAGTTGGAATTTATCGAACCGTATAAAATTACAGTTTTAGTCATGGGGTTGTCAGGTTTAACATTTTTTGCGCAACTGTTAGTAGCCGATCTTGTTGGCTTAAAATCTCGTCATATACCAGGTTACCCAATAGAGCCTAACCATAATGATCTGCATTTTCGCTCTACGAGGGCTTTATCAAATACAAACGAGAGTGTAGCTATTTTTATACTACTTGTTTGTTTTTCAATACTATCTTCAGCAAACGCTAATCTTCTTAATATAAGCGCTACTGTCTATTTAGTTGGCAGAGTTGGTCATATGCTTTGTTACTATTCAAATTTAAAGTTATTAAGAAGTATCTCATTTGGTTGTAGCTTATTGGGCTTAGCAGCAATATTTATTGTTGGCATAGTCGAGTGGTTTTAAAAGTAACGTGCCCTAACAATTGCTAGTTTACGGCTAACAAGCATTTAAACAGGGGTAAATAACAGTTGGTTTTTGCTCCTGCATCGCTAATTTTAATCAACTGCTTTTTCCTGTTAACAGGGCGTTAGCAATAATCAAGAGTGTGTATGGAAATCAACTTTAGAGTAGCAACAATTAAGGATTCTGAAATAATAGGATCTTTGGTTGTAGAACTGACAACTGAAATTTGCGAGTTAACAAAAGCACAGCATTTTGATATTGATCTTAATGGAACTATTCAACGGTGTAGTGAACTAATTCGTGAGGGTCATTATTCAGCAATTATTGGTGTTTATGAAAATAATCCTGTTGCTGTTGTTACTATGACTGAAACATATGCGCTTTATGTCGGTGGAAAAATAGGTGTCATCCAAGAGTTTTATGTTTCTCCTGAGTTCAGAGCTTCAGGCGTTGGTTCAATGTTAATTGAACAAGTCCAAAATTATGGTAATAAACATCACTGGTCCTGTATTGAATTATGTACTCCGCCTTTACCTGAGTTTGAGCGGACTTTAAATTTTTACCAAAAAAATGGACTAATTCCGGTTGGTGGTCGTAAAATGAGACAAACATTGGTGT
>MAAB01001289.1_pt1 | contig 36123 bp, 63 predicted proteins | sample 1115991 | NCBI WGS metagenome assembly MAAB01 (sample SAMN04961124, study PRJNA320927) | seawater metagenome | isolation source: sample BD02T18 sea water enriched with oil for 18 days | place: USA:Gulf of Mexico | collected 2013-07-27
GGTCATAAAGAATTTGTGATCACCAAGCTATACAGAAGCGCTTAGGGATGGATATAAATTACTTTTCAAAAACAAGAATCCTGGATGGCGGCATGGGTCAAGAATTATTGAAAAGGGGATTAAAACCTCAAGGAACACTTTGGTCAGCTGCCGCTTTGATAGAAGAAAACTATCATCAATTAGGTTTAGTTGCTGGTGGTCTTGCTGCACAAGATCAAGGCGATATGCGAATCTATGAAGATTTAGATTTAAGTGAAGCTAACGCCAAGCAAATCATGAAAGTTGAAGGTTCATTCGGTGTAGGTGTTAAGGGTTATACTTTTAACTCTGCCGTTGTTCAGCCTGATGACGCTGCATTAGCGTTAATAACTAACTGGGGCCGTGTTGCTAGCCTTGGTCACAAAGATTGTGCTGGTGTTGTTGTTACTACTTTATAGGTGATACATGAAAGCTATTATTAAAGATTCTTTTAGTAAGGCTGAATTATCAAGTGGTGATTTACTTGTTACACCAAGAAGTTTTAGTTACATAAAATCATGGTGTGATTACGAGGTTATCGGAATTAAATACTTTGTAGATAAAGCCGTTAAGCTTGGAGCTAAAAAACCAAAGCCTAAAAAGAAGAAAGTAGACTAATAAAAAGCCTCATTAATTTGGGGCTTTTTTATATCTGTTAATAAGTTATAATACATTTGTCAGTTGAGGGACTGACAGGCTAGCTAGCCAACCTTATACCTCCCTCAAAAAAAACTCCCTCGTATTTATAGTTCCCTCGCAAACATTGGAGGGGTAGCTATGCGCCCAATGAATGAAATACTAGCCGATATAGTTTTAGCTGTAGGCGGCACAGTAACCGACCCAACAAACAGAAATCAACTTTTAGCCGATTGGCTATTGTCCATATAGCTCCCTCATTAACTCCCTCGCAACTGCCAGGAGAAATAACATGGCTATAAGAAATGAATTATTAGAGGATATATTATCAGCAACCGTAAATAGTGGTGCTGGTGGGTTAGTAAACAGAATAACAGTTGAACAAGCAAGCGATCTTGCTGGAACGCTCGACCCCACAAAGGAATATTTTATTGATGGTATTATCGATATGGGTAGTCAGTCAATAGAAGTGCCTCAAGGTGGTTTAAATCTATCAGGTTACAACTTTGATATATCAAAACTAACATCTAGTGCAGCAGCCTACACAATGTTCACCTCTCCCATTGGTGGATCTGGTAATGTTCTAGGTAAAGATTATGCTATCGAGGTTACGGGCGCAGGATCACAAGTTTACAATCTTGTCAGTGATACTGGTAACGAGGCTTTTGAATTCTCTAGAATAAACTATAACGGGTGTTCATCTTTAGGTACTATTGATAATTACCGTCAAGGTTTAGAGGTTGGTACTGGTCGATTTGGTGGTCAACCTGAGTTAACTTTAGCAGGCGTTTGGTCCGGTGGTTACTTTATCGATACTTCAATTATTAGAGGTATGACTGACGGGGTATATAGTTTATTCAAGGCTGGTGCTGGCTTTAGTATGGTATCTCGATTTAGATCGAACATGAATTTAGATTTACCTGCTAGCGCCTCATTCTTTGATTTTGCACCCGGCAACTTTGTTAATCCTTCCACACTTCAAATAGAGGACGCAATAGTAACTAGAAACGGGGTGTTTGATGCTACTGATTCAAATATAGCGCCAAACATTACAGAGGCAAATTTAGCATCTAATTGGATGGGCAACAATGGAATGCCAAATACTTTTGAAGGTGGTTCTATTGGTGTTACCACAGAATTAGCAACCGCTAATTCTGGTGTAGGTGTTGGGGTGTTTCTTGATTTAGCCGCTACATTATGGACTACAGCAGACTTACAGCATTTTGATAGCCCTGCCGCTGGACAATTAAGGCATTTAGGTAATACGCCAAGAGAGTTTAGAGTCGTTGCTGATTTTGTTGTCGATTCAAACTCTAACGATGTTGTTACGCTGAGAGTAGTTAAGTGGGATAACTCATTAACATCATTTGTTACAGTGCTAGACCAAACAAGGCAAGTAAACGCCCTTGTAGGTGGTCGTGATGTTGCTTTTTTCTCTATAAATATTAATACAACGCTTGATCAAAATGACTACATAAAATTACAAGTAGCTAACCAATCAGCAACTAATGACATTACAGCGGAGGCAGACAGTTATTACATAGTTGAACAAAGATAATAATAACTAGGTCAACAATTAAAAAGGGGCTTCGGCCTCTTTCTTTTTTATAGCTACTCTATGTGTTAAACTGTGATTATCAAACAACAGGACATAAACCAATGAGTCAAAATTTAGTAATTGCAAATAAAGATAACCTTGTCGTGTATGTGTTCGGTGGAATAGATTTAACTCTTGCTACTGATATACAGGTGCAGTTTGGCTCTGAAAGTTATTCTTTAATCAGCGATCCATTAATCGTGATTGTTACATCTGCAACAGAGTTATCATTAAACCTTTCAGCAACAACAGAAGTCGGAAAAGTCTTTTCTACTGTTACATACTTCGATGGTGCAAGTGTTAACGGTACTGACATTACATCTCAAGAGTTGGCGAATAGCGATCAAATCGTTGTAGCTATCGGTACACAATTAATTATCGAAGATGGTTCGGTTGTCGCTAATGCTAATTCATGGGTAACTGATGCTGAATACAAAGCCTTTGCTAAACTTAAAGGTTACTCTGTACCAGCAACGCAGCCTGATAGAGAGGCTAATCTTGCTAACGCTTACGACTTTATTAACTTTACTTATGAACAGCAGTTACAAGGTTGGAGAGTTACACCTCAAACGCAAACGGGCTGTATGCCTCGTACAAATATTTACGCGTATGATGTGCTAGTCGATAGCACGACAATCCCGCAAGACTTTAAAAACGCTCAAATGTTAGCTAGTTTCTCTATTAATGATGGTGTTGATACTAACGCTGTAAAAGATACGGCAGACTTATCGGGCTTTAGCGTTGGTCAAGGTGCATATTCTGAAACATATCAAGCAGGTTCAAGCACTCCAACACTTGCACAAATGCCAGCGGTTTCAAAGGTGTTAAAGCCTTATACTAATGCTGGGTTAAATGGTGGTGGTTTGTATCGTGAAAATATGGGGTTCTTAGGCTAATGAGTAGCGCACAGATACAAAAGCGAATTCAAGCAGGGCTAAAGCGAGCTCAGAAAAAGACGGGCTCACCTACTGCCGACAAGGTTTATCTTGTTAGTAAGGTTACTACTGCCGGAACTCCGCTTGTACCAGGAACAACAACAAGCACTAACATTGAATTAGTAAACGCTATCTTTATTGATTACGAGGCTAAACATTTTGATATAAATATTTTAGCGGGTGATAGGCGTTTAATTTGTGATAACGTGAATATAGTTAAACAAGGCGATGAGATTACACAAGGCTCATTAACTTACTATGTTGTTAGCTTGGGTATCATCGCGCCTACTTCTGATGTATTGGCTTATATGCCGCAATTGAGATTAAAATAATGCCGTTGCTTGGCCGTGAAAAAGTACAGCACGAATTAGAGATTGGTATAAAAGAACGTATCAACACTAATTTAAAAGGTGTTTATCTTTCTGGTCTAGGTAATATGATTGCAGGCACTCCGGCAGATGAAGGGATACATAGAAATTCATGGTTCTTAACTGTTGGCGTAGCATCTAAATCAACAACCACAAGCAAAAATAAAACTGGTGCAAGTTCGATTAGGCAACTTAGTAAAATGCCAGCATCAGTATTAGGTAAAAAGGTATTTTTTACTAATAACGCTCCAGCAATTAATATATTAGAATATGGTGGTTTTCCTACTCCGGTTAAGCGAGGTTCATATATTAAGGCTTCAAAGAGTTATGAAATATTATCTATTAGAGGCTTCAGCAAGCAAGCGCCTAACGGATGGGTAAGAGCAACATTAATAGCAATGCGAAATAAAATAAGGTCACTATGAGTTACTTTAATACTAAGCAAGCTTTGATCACTCAATTGTTAGGCGCTTCAATTCCTAATATTACCAGTAGTGATATAGCTTTTGAGAACCAAGATTTTGACCCGGCAAATAAATCATTATGGCTAGCTTGTTACTTTATTCCTGCAACTGCTGACTCTATGGGTAAAACATCCGCATCAAGTGACGAGCAGCGCGGAGTATTTCAAGTTAGCGTGTTTACATCATTGAATAATAAAGATTACGATAACACCCAATTACAAACAATTGATTCTATTTTATCCGCATTTCAATATAACAGCGGTACAGTGTATAATACTCAAAAGGTTGATATTTTAGAATCGACAGTTAATAACGGTACAGAAAACGAATCATGGTTTAAGCGTGATATAAGCATTAATTATTTAACATTCTCAACAAGGTAGAAATTTATGAGCGGTGAAATTAACGGCACTAACATTGTGCTAGTAAATGGTACGGGTGCAATAGTTGGTCAAATGGAGGGTACACTTACCTTTAATGGTTCACCTATTGATATTTCTAACAAATCATACCTAGACGACGTAACTCTAATGGATGGTGAATTATCTGGTAAGCAATTACAGTTTTCAGGAACTATTGTTTATAACGATGATACGCAATTTAGAAAAGTACGCGCTGATTCTTTGGTAGGTACGCAAGACGATTACACGATTACTTATGTATCAAATGCCACGACTGACGAATCATTTACAGCAGCAATGGTGCCAAACGGCTTAAGCGATGCATTACCACAAGGTGACAAAGTTTCAACAAGCATTACATTCTTATCATCTGGTCCTGTTACTCATACTCCGGCTGTAACCTAATGGAAATACACCTAGCTTATAAAAAATACCCTTACAAGTTAACCTTAAATGCTTGTAAGGTTTTTTTTGAACAGACAGGTTTAGATCTTCAAACTGTATTTTTAAAGTACATTAGTGAAGCTGCCAACAGTAAAGGATTAAGCATTGCAGATAGGTTAATAGCATTTAGCGAGCTGTATTCTCGTGATGTTGCGTGTAAAGCTATGCATTGCATGATAAAGGAAGTAAACAAGTCTATTCCTATGGCAGAAATTCAGGACGGTACTTATCGTGTAGGTTGGATGGCTAGCGATCGTGATGATGATATGTCTGAGCCTTGGGCTATGGTAATGGTTACAACTGCTTTTCAGGTTCATGATTATTTCATGGAAAACCTACACGTAAAAAAGTCGGATACCTCGGAGGAATAGCAAAACCAATAGTCGGTCAGGATTTTGATTATTGGGGTTGGTGGCGTGTATGCGTTAATCAACTAAAAATACCACCTTCTGAGGCTTGGAAGTTAGATTTTGTCGAGGTCAAAAAGTTATTAGATCAAGAAGATAAGTTTATGGATTTATCGGTAATGCTAAACTACGAACGTGCTGCAAACGGAGCCTCTAAAGAGTGGCTTAATTCAAAGGGGTAATGTATCACAACAGAAACACTAATAGTTGAGCTTGATGCCAAGACAGCGCGACTAGATGCTAAATTAAAGGCAACAGATAAAAGGCTTGATAAGCTAGATAATTCTGTAACTAAAGTTGATACCGACTTTAAACGTATGGCTGCAACAATGGTTAGAGGCGCTACTGTTGCCGCTGCTGCTGTTGGTGTGCTTGTTAATTCCACCGTTACTTTTGCAAGAGAGCTAGAAGTTGCTGCAAGACGCACAGGTGAAACAGTTGAAAACATGCAAGCGTGGGCTTTTGCCTCTCAAACTGTTGGCGTATCACTTGAAAAGCTTGGTGATATTGGCAAGGATACTAACGAGAAAATAGGCGAGTTCTTAGCAACTGGAGGTGGTGGATTCGTTGATTTTATCGACGTTATGCAACTAACAAACGCAGAGGGCCAAGAGTTAGCAAAAACATTTCAAACTATGTCGGGTACTGATGTACTACAAGAGATGGTCTTGAGAATGGAGCAAGCAGGCATTTCTAGTAATCAAATGTCATTTGCTTTAGAAGGTCTAGCCAGTGACGCAACCGACTTAATCCCACTACTATCAAACAATTCTGAAGAGTTAAATAAATTAAAAACAAACTTTCAGGAAGTTGGCGCGGTATTGTCACAAAATGATATTGATAAAATAAAAGAAGTTGGTGTTGCATTTAATCAGTTGGGACATTCTTTTAGTGCTGGCGGCCGACAAATGATAGCCGACTATTCAGAAGAGTTAATTATTGCTGTTGAAGTAATAACTACGCTAGGAATTAGATCTTCTGAACTATTTGATATTATCGCTACCGGTTGGGGTAATATTATAGAGTTAGGTCAAGCGGCATTAACTGACTTTGTTAACGGCACTGAAACATTTGGCGCTAAATTAGAAGAAAGAACTCAACTATCTGCTGAAGCAATGGAAAAATTCGCTTCTGATGCTACAACTACGCTAGAGATAATAGTTAAGAAAGGCGATAAAACTGTAAGAGACAGTGTCAAGAATGACAAAATATCTTACAAAGAAAAGCTAGATATATTTTCTAAGTACACTCAAGCAGCAAGTATTATTCAAGGCGCATTCTTTGAAGACAACAAAGCTATACAGGCTGGTATTATAGTCGCTGATACTGCGACAGGTATCATGCGAGCTTTTGCAACTTCATCAAATATCTATGAGGCTTACGCCAATGCTGCTGTTGTTGCTGCAACTGGTATTGCTCAACTATCTAATTTAAAAAGTGCCTCTAGGGGTGGTGGTAGTGTCTCTGAAGGTGGTGGCGCTCCTACTGCTAGCGCTTCTCCTGGCCAACAAGACTTTGAAGAAGAGGTTTCATCACTTGATTTAACTGACGCAAGCGCTGGGGGTTCGCAAACAACTACACTTTCATTTTCTACTGATTCAGATGATCAACTAATGGATGTGATAGTTAGATTGTTTAATGAAAGACAGGCAGAGGGCCGCACATAATGACTATAATTAATAACGTAGCTGCGGCAACTGATAGAGATGGTTTATCAATAACAACTACAAATGTATTGCTTAATCAAGTGCCGACTATTACAGATCCCGGCACTGGTGAAATTGCGGCTAACATTTCAGACCCCGACCACAGTTTAAATTATACGTGCGGAACTAGTGTAGGCGATTTCTCTGTAAGTTATGGCGCTCAAACTAATATCGGTTATGTCGCTATATCAGGGCATACAGCAGCAACGCCAACACAAGCAACCATTGAGCTATATAACGATACAACGTTGATTGATAGCGTTGTGTTGCAACGTAATAACAATGTAATGTTTACTTTTGTGCCTCAAGCTTTTCAGGACCTAATAATTAAATTTGTTACAGTGCCTAATAACTATCAAATGACTGTTAGTTTTATAGCAGCAGGTGAATACTTAACTATATTAAAAGGTCAACAAGCGGGTTATTCGCGTAATTGGTTAAACCGTCACACAACACAAAGAACAGCAAGCACTTTGGAAGTAGGGCCAATATCATCAACACAAAGAAGTAAGGCGCTAAAAGGTACGCTGTCACTCCCTAATGAGTTAGCTATATTCACTGAGGGAACTTGGCAAACATTTATAGACTTTAGTTATGAGCAACCTTTCTTTATGAAGGAGTTTAAATCTAAACCTGAGTCAACATATCTTTGTTACGATCCAATGCCGGGCGTTAAGTCTCACCCGCAAACACCGACTCTTGATGTTATTACTTTGAAGTTCACAGCTTTTAACGGGTTATTTTAATGAGCACTTTTTTAGCAACTCAAGATATGAGAGTACAACAGCACTTTGAAGTGTTTGAAATTGATTTGCCTGTTATTACTGGTGCTTGTACTTTGGGTTCTGCTCAAGGGTTTGGCACTCCTTTAACATGTGATCAAGCATGGACTAATGAATATAAAACTTATTATTTCACTAATGAAAATGCCCCTGTATTGACTAGTGTTAATGGTCAACCTATTTACAGGTGTATTACTGCAATAAAAGAAACAACGACAGAGTTAAAGCCGGGTGATGGATTGTCAGCAAGGGGATCGTTAAATATAACGTTTACTGATTTCACTAAACAAGATCCGAACATTGGCGCTCCTGGCGTAACTGATGACGTAAAAAATCAAGGTACATTCTTTGGCAAACTAAACGCTAGACAGATATTTGAAAACAAAGATGTAAGACTTAAGCTTTATCGTGTGCAGCCTGATGGAACGGTCGACTTAGTTAATGGTGCGCAAACTCGACACTATGTTGCCAATGCTTTTAAATTAAACCCTAAAAACGGAAAGTGGTCCTTAGCGTGTAAAGATGTATTAGCACTAGCAAACTTAAACGAGAAAACATGGCCTATATCATCAGGTGGTTTTTTACGTTTAGATATTGATAACTCGGTTACTGCTATTCCTGTTGACGGTGAAACTGATTATTCTAACGCTGTATTTGTGCGTTATGGTGACGAGTTTAGCCAGATTGTAAGCGTTGTCGATAATCTTACCCCTGCAGCCACATTAAATGTTACTACTCGTGGTGGTGATTTGTTCGCCCCAGGTTCAGCGGTATTTCTTACAGCTACAAACGCTGAAGATCATAGCGCAGGCGATGAAGTATTTATCTGTGACTTATCCGACGATGAAACTATTGATTCACTAATAACTAAAATATTAGTTGATAGCGATTTCGATGTATCTTTAATTCCCGCGGCAGAGTGGGCGGCAGAGGTCGCAGAGTGGCATGCAACAGATAAAATAAACACATTACACAGCGAGTCAGAAAGTGTTAATGATGTACTTAATAGAATCCTCACTGGTTTCTTGATGGATTTATGGTTTTCTACTACTGAAAATCTAGCTAAGTTGTCAGCTATATCAGTATGGAAACAATCAAGCGCTACACTTATCGAAGGTAAAGAAATAAACTCTTATACGATAAATAAAACGCCAAGAGAATCAATAAGGGCGTCACGCGCATTAGTTGTTTACGACAAAAGAAACTTAGCAGACAGTGATGATACACCAAGCTATAAACGTGCTAGTCAATTTTCTGACAATTCATTAGTTAGTGACGCGCTATTCTCAAAACATAAAGATAAGCAGTTCGACAGTAACTTTTTATTAACTGAAGATGCTGCGGTATTATTAACGCAAAGATATGTTAGCAGGTTTAAATTTACGCCATTTGTAAGAACATTTAAAACTGAAGAAAGATCGCTAACTTTCAATACTGGCGATGTTGTTGATTTAATAACTACTGTTGATCAAGGCGCTAACGGTTTGCCATCGGGCAATATTAGAGCGCAAATACTTAAAATTAACCCTCGCTATGAAAAAACAGGCAGGCTTTACGATGTGACTACTATGTCATATGAGGCCGCGTTTAACTCTGGCAGTGAAATAGTTTTAGATTCTCCTTTAGGTGGTGTAAATCTTTACATACTTGCTGGCGCTCCTAGTCAACAGGTAGATTTAACCTTTATACTTGATGGTACTTACTCACAAGGTGAAACAGCAATACGCGCTGGTGCCTTTGCTTCAGGCTCAAAGATTACATTGATAATGGTTAACGGGTTTGATGGTCAAGCTAATGGCGGGACTGGTGGTTTCGGTCAGGCTGTTCAAGCAATACCACCTTTTAACCCTGTCGGTTTACCCGGTAACGGCTTAGATGGTGGCTTAGTTTATGACGCTCAAGGCGTTGACACTGACATTTATTTTAGCGGTGCGACTCCTTCAGTGGCTTATCCGGTAGCAGATGGATATATTCGCGCTCCTTCTGGTGGCGATGGCGGCTTCTTTCTTGGTGGTTTGCCGGGCGATCCTGGTATGGGTGGCGATGGTGGTGATGGTAGGTTTGCGGGTGTAGGTGGTGACGGTGGCAAAATAGGAACTGTTCCAACACTATCACTCTCAGGTGTTAACGGTGAAATAGATGGCTCAGGCTCAGGCTGGGGCAATGCAGGCGCAAATAATGACGCTACAGGTGGTTTAGCTGGTAGCGGTGTAATAGATAACGGGGCGACTGTGAATTTCTTCGGAGATACGCCAGCAAGATACATAAACGGGAATGGTGATCACTAATGAAAGCATATCATAACAGCGTAGTTTTACGGAATGACGGGGAAGACCCTTCAACATTAAAGCTTGATTTAAACGCGGGGATAACTGAGCAAGTAACAGTTAGGATTAACAGCTCTCAAGCGTTAGCTGTTATTTTTGATGTTGACGATATAGCAACTGGCAACCCATTAACTACAGATAATAATGGTAACTACGCGTTTAAAGCTGCTGATAATATTTACGATATTATAGTTGCAGAAGGCACAGCGAACGAGGTTAAGCTTGAAAAAGTTGAGATCGCAGAAATACCAACAGCGCCAATTTTAATCAACGACCTATCACAAGCTTACGAATTTCCAACGGTGGCAGCATATAAAGCTTTTGTCACTGCTTTTCCTGTTGGCAAAGTTATTCATTTGCTAGATAGGGGTGCAGAGTTCACGGTTATTGCTGGCACAGGCACAGCTAACACGTTTAACATTATTGCCAGCGACCAAGTATCACAAAGTATTGATTTAGATGTTGATGACGAAATAAAAGCATCAGCATGGGGAGCTATTGAAAGTGGTGATACATTCGCGGCACTAGACAATCTAAATACTTACTGTGCGGCCAATGGCAAAACAATGTATTTAGATGATGATAAGGTCTTTATAACCGCCTCAAGAATACCTGTAGGAAGTAATACACGCATTGCGGGCTTTGGTACATTAAAAGTTGCTGATGGCGCTAACATTTATCCTTTAGGGAATCTTGAATCCGTAGTTACTCAGATTGAAAATGTATCTATTCAAGACATTACAATTGACGGTAATCGGGCCAATCAAACGGCAGCTACACAGCACAACAACGGTATTTATATTAATTACTGTGATAACTTGACTATTAATAACGTTAAGGTTCAAAGTTGCGGGACGCCTGAGACAGAAGCATCAGGAAGTAACAACGCTGTAGGTATTAGCTTGCATGAATGCATTAACTTTGAAATAACAAATTGTCATGTTAAAGATTGTATGCATTACAATTATCAGGTTTGGGAAAGTTTAGACGGTATTGTTTCAAATAATATCTCAGAAGATCCAGGCTCACATTGTTATGGTGGTGCGGCCAATTTACGTGTGATTTATGATGGTAACAACGGTTCTATTATATGGGAAAGAAGCGCTTTCACTTATGACCCTTTGATCAATGCTGGACAGGGAATGTGGTTTAGACAATACGATTCTTGTGTAATATCAAGTAATACCATGTATCGAAAGACTGATGGCGTAGAAACTAAGCCTCTAGGTGTTGGCTTACAGATAGGTAACGAGCCAAGTTTGCAACCTTTGCCGCAATCACCTAGATTACAAAATTTATTGATACCAGACCAGCCAGTTAAAACAACGACTATCACAAGCAATACTGTTACAGGTGATTTTGAGTTTGGTATATATGGCTTTAGTGGGAAGATTGAAGAATTTAACACAGGTGGTAATACTGTTTCTGGTTGTTGGGGTCCGGGTTTAATAGTTACGTCTGGTCGATTAATATCTTCAGGCGATACTATTATTAATTGTGGCGGCTCCGGTCAGGTTCCTGATGCTGCAATATGGGCGGCAGGGCGTGACCATCATATATCAGGGTCAACGGTAATAGATGCTAATTCTAGGGGTATTCATGCTCAAGGTATTCGTTCAGTAATTGACAATCCTAAAATCGAAGGTTATGGAAAAACAATTAAAGATTACGGTATTTACATCAATGATTTTAGCAACGATGTAGCTATTAATAATCCTCAAGTTTTTACAGATATACCAGCAACAGAATCATTTAACGCTGTTTATATTGGTGATGATGCTGAAAGGGTTTCTATGACAGGTGGCAACTTGAATTCGCAACCAACCGCAGCAGACGCAATCAGACCTAATAATAGGAGCGACCACAATATTAATGGTGTAATTGGTCAGGCTACCGCCTCTGGAAGTAGATACAAGCTACCTAAGCGTGACGGTGAGTTTTATTTGTGGTGGGATACATCAAGCAACTACAGAACTAAACTCGGCGCACCTTCCACTGATACTGATGGCGTTGTAATTGGCACTCAAACCTAAGATAAAAGCACAGAGGAGTTTAAAGGCTTCTCTGTGCTGGTTATGTTAATAAGTCCAGACTGACACGCTTTTATGTTGCTCTGGTCTATATCCAATATGAAGAAATCCCGCTTTCAAATTAATGCCAAACGCGTTAAATCCATACTTACTGGCAATAGCAACTAACTTCATTGCCATAATTAACCCTGTGATTCGTATATCAACGCCTAATCCCTTTTGATGGTCAGCCGGAACACTTCTATGCAATTCGTCTTTGTGCAAAGGACAGCGACCTCCTGACGTTATTGTCATAGGTAATCCATAATCACCACGAACACGCTGAAGCATATTCAAAGCCATTTGCTTAACACTTCTTTTATCGCATCCTTTATTGCCACAAGTACACAATAGTTTTACATCAGTTTCAGGATTGAAATTTTTAGTTTTAATTGACACTTTTAATCTCTCCAAATTTGTAATAATAGTTTTCATTGCCCTAATATCCATTTAACAGAATAAGCAATACACAGTGCAGTAGTAGCCATTATAAACAACCCTACACAAAACATAGGGAACGTATGCTCTAACATCTTAAGTATTAACTTAAACATAATCAGCAACCGCCTTAATTATCTCATACCAACCAATAATCGAACCGGACACCGTCATAATTAAAACAAGTATATCGCGCTCTAAAAGCTTGTCTGTATCGTTGTATTCCATTAGTTTAACCTCTACTTTTGTGTAACCGTGTTGTTAGCACATATGGGCTTTGCTTGTTTGCAGTCCTTGAAAAACAAACAATTATCAAATAAGCGGCCTCCGCTTTCTGCTCTATCAAAACAATCAGGAACACCATGAGCTTTTTCATGTTGCTTTATACACTCATCAGAATGACCTTTACCTTTTACAGCCTTACAATTTTCGCCTTTGCAATTGGGCATCTTATTTCTCCGTCTACTTTTGTGTAACTGGTTCAAAAAGAAACCGTGGGATAGCATAATTATCATCATCTTTTTCAAAGTAATCGTGTTCACCTGACGTATCTCTGGTGTCATTAGGGAACCTGTATAACTCAATCGTTGAGTGTTCGTGCAAGTTAATTAAAAACGTAGTAAAAGACGCGCTATTATCAGCCGCACCATTATACTCAAGGAACCATTTTTTATACTTACCGTCAAAATCATCAACTAACTTAGCCTCAAAAAACCTCTTATCGAGTACCCAATTACTTACAGGTATATTGCTCATTTATTTCTCCAATTTTCTATTTAAGTTTACTTTCGATTAAATAGAGATAAATAACTATAAATACCTACATTTAATCTCGTTATGTTCGTTATTTTAAGGTTTAGAGTTTGTCTCTCCCTTGTTATCTAACCGTTTATCCTTTCGCCATTGCTTTAACCTGCATTTAGGGGAGCATACTTTCGCATCATTGCGAACAGGAACCCCCTTCTCATTGCATACAGGGCAGTCTAGTAATTTAGTCATTATCAATTAACCCTGCATTTTTTAAGGAGTCTTCGTACCATTCCCAATTATCAACGCCACCTTTTTCAAGCGCCGCCATTTTCTTTTCTGTTTCAAGTAGTGATTGATGTTCAGCTTTAGTGATGAACTTGTCCTTGTTGCGCCAATCATTAATATAAACAAGCATTGCGTTATATTTTTCTTGCAGTTTATCAATACCAGATTTAGCGGTTTTGTTTATATTGAAGTTTGCCTCTCTTGATATTTCAAGCAATTGTATTTCAGACTTTAATAAATCAGATTTAGCTTTTAACCCCTTTACCGCTTTAATCCATTCTTCGTGTAAAATCTTTGTTGATTCAAATTCAAACTTTTGATCATCTATCTTTCTTGTTAATGAGTTTATTGTATTCGCTTCGATAGGTGTGTCATGTAAAAGCCTTTTTTCTATCATGCAAATTATTGAATGCTCTTCTTCTTGTATATCATCAATAATAGCCTGATAACCTTCCTGCTCTTCACCGCCATCATGAGAAGACATAGGCCCGCGAAATTCTGATGGCATACAATAATGCTCTGACTCTATATTTGCAGCGAAATGAGTGTTTAACTGTATCTCGCAGAACAATTCGTTTACGTCACGAATTATTAGGCATGGGTTATTCTGATAAAACTTTATTTCTTTGCTTTCCATTTGGATTCTCTCTGTTGATTAATTAACTAAAGTGTAACGCATATCCGTTTCAAGTCAAGCTTATTTATAATTAATTTACCCATGTTATAATCAAGCTTTACAGATAGGAGTTAAACAATGAGCCTAGACCCATTAACAGCAGCGCTTGACGTTGGTAAATCATTAATAGAAAAGATATGGCCTGACCCGGTAAAGCAATCTGAGGAAATTAGAAAGCTTCAGGAGCTACACCAAAAAGGTGATTTAGCTGTATTGAATGCAGAGGTTCAATTATTACTAGGGCAAATAAATGTTAACGCGACAGAAGCGAGTCATAAAAGTATTTTTGTTGCTGGCTGGCGTCCTTTTGTTGGCTGGGTATGTGGCTTTGGCTTATTGTATGCTTCAGTGATTGAGCCATTAATGCGCTTTATTGCAACTGTAAACGATTATACGGGTACTTTCCCTGTTTTAGATACTACCATCACCATGCAAGTATTATTGGGCATGCTAGGGCTTGGACTTATGCGCACCAAAGAAAAAGAAAAGGGTACGCACAAGGATTCACTCAAATAACACTCATAAACACTACAATAGCAACTGCACTTAAACAGTGATAAATAAACTGCCGCTTTCGTGCTTTTGCTATATCATCTTTTCGTTTGTTCATTGTTAACCTCTCCTGTATTTGATTTTGCCGCCCTTGCCACGGCTACCACCTCTAAATGAATTATCTATCTTTGGAATTGCTACAGTCGGATACACATCAGCGCCAACATTACCCAAAGGATGACCACAATAAACATCTCTAAAAATGATTTCGTTTTTATCACAAATAAGCATATCGCCATCACCAGGTTCAACATCATCTATCGAATTAATAACAATAACCTCTGTTTGCTTTGCTGCTAAACTAAAAGCTAATGCCGCGGCTACTTGCTTACCAGTGCCGCAACTACCTAATACCATAACTTTCATTCTCTATACTCCTTTAAATTAATAATCCAAAAGCTTCTTTTTGAATTTCCCATAAATCAGGAAAGTGTTTTTCTATTTCAAATGCAACTTGGCTTTCATTCATGCCGTAAACGTTGATCAAGTATTCTTTGATCTCAGTAAGATATTTTTCAGGTGTATAACCGGACATATCAACATCAGTCATTTCTAGTTTAATTTCAGCCTCGCATGGTTCACTCATTCTATTACTCCCTTATGGTTGGTTAAAACTGTATCTCTAGGCTTTGCCACTTGACCCTTGCCATCTACGCTCCAGTCTTCGGGTTCGTATTCTCCACCAGTCACACAGCCTTTCATATAAGCAAAAATCTCTTCACTACTAACCCATGAACAATCATGAATACATTCTGCCATATCTTCTAAATCTTCTAGTGTTATTTCAAACTTCATTTTATTCTCTCTTGTTTGTTAGTGATTAAACTTTAATTCCAGCCGTAAATAACGCATATGTTATGCCACCACTGGTTTCGTTTTTCCTGCTTTCGCTTTATGTTATCTAAAGCTTCTTGGTAATCAATTCCGTACTCACTTTTAAACCTAATTCTAAAATCAAGCTCGCTTTCCTCTGCCTTTAAATGTTGATCGCTCTTCATTATCTTGCTCCTCTCTCTTCTTTTCTTCTTTAGCTTTTTCAGTCTGCCTATGAGCTTCTAACTGACAAACATCTTCAAAGTACCCGTTATTCAACTCAAGGTAAGCTGTCGCATTACTTCCTGCTCTGTTTAGCCTAACGATAGCCTCAGTTAATGAATGCCCACAATCTGCGTTATAGACGCTTTCACGATATAAGCCAATCCAAACATCACAATCTTGTTCTATTTGACCAGTATCTCGACCATCACTAGGGACAGGTCTTTTATCAGGTCTGTTTTCTAATCCACGGTTTAACTGAATTAATAATAAGATTACGCAGCCAAGTTCTTTTGCTAATATTTTTAACTCTTTTGTAATGGCCGCGTATTTAAGATCGTTACGCTCTGCCTCTTCAGTACCCATCAAAGTTAAGTAATCAACCATGACCAACCCAACAGGATTCTTACGGTGAACTTCGCGTACTTCTTTTTTAATCTTGGCCATGCTAACAACTGGGCTATCGTCAAGATAAAATTCAGAATTAGCTAACTCGCTATTAATTCCGCCAGCGTGATCCCAAAAACCTGTATTTTCCATTGATACAGAATAAAAACTATCTGAGTCAACACGCCCACGGCTAGACATTGCCCTTTCCCAAATATCAACGCCTCGCATTTCCATCGAGAAAGCACAAACTGATTTACCTGATTCTTTTAAGAAGTGATCAATAATTTTAACAGCGGTAAATGTTTTACCCATCTTAGGCCGAGCGCCAACAACAACGAGAGAACCAGGAAGTACGCCTTTAGGCTTAAACGCATCATCAATACCTTGAATTCCAAGCGTGTAACTTATCTGCTTGCCTGAATGATAAGCCTCTTTGTCGTCAATCCATTGGCCAGCCCAATAACCAGCATCACGCAAACCTTTTTCTTCACGGTTTTGCATCTGCTCAATTAGTCCAGAAATAACCGACTCAGCCAAGCCTAAGCGCTGTGCAATATTTCCGTTTTCAGGATTAGTAATCATGTCTTGAATGTCTGCAATCTTGGCAACAGAAAATCTTTCCATTGATTCATCTTTGATTGCAGTTGAATACTGCCTTAGTAAAGAAGCATCAGCCGCGTACTGGTAACATAAATCTATATCTCTAATTTCAACGAATTCATTTTTATCAAGTTGCTTCATAACTGATAAGTTATCGAAATACATTTTATTAGTATTTAGGAATAGTAACCCTTTATATATTTCCTTGTTAACCAGTGTAGAGAATGAAGCTGGCTTTAAAGTTGATAATATATAACTAGCAATATCAGATTCACAACTGGCTATTTTCATTAAACCGCCAATTAAACTTTGTTCATGTTCAATACTCATCGTTCCACCTTTCCCCATTTAAATATGTTGTGGCATTAGGTATAAAAGATTTTTCAGTATTGGCAAATCTTTTTTTGCAATCTTTGGAGATCATGTTTACAAATTCAGTAAATCTTTCATCACCCCAGCCTTTCGTAATAACTTTAAATCTTGATAATGCTTTTTTCTTATCAGCTTTTTTTGGGTAATTTATCCACCAATGATCGAACCCATCATTAACAAATGATGTATTGTCTTTAAGTGTTTCTTGTTTAGTGTTTAGTGTTTTATGTTTAGCATTGCCTTCGCTTTGCGTCCGCAATGCGTTCGCTTCAACACTTTCTTTCGGTAACTCTTTGTTTTTATTCCATCTTGCTTCAGCTGACTTTCTAGCCTTGTCAGATTTAGATTGAAACGCTAAAATTTCTTTATCCGCTCTTACGCAATGATAACCGTCTTTTTTTAGAGTAAAGAATTCGCGCAATACGACCGCAATGCTTTCGGTATGCGTTCGCATTCTAATTAATCTGGCTATATCTTTTTGATCTTCTGGTAATGGAAGTTCTTTTGAATAATAAATATCTAGCATTCTTCTATATGCTAAATCCTCATTCTCATCTAGGTGTTGAGTTGAGCTGACGTAATCACCTATATTAAATTGATAGTAATGCATGTTACAATTGCCTCGTTATGGTTAATCAAGCACTTTTCAGAGGGTGCTTTTTTGTTTCTACTGCCTAGCTCTCAATTCATTAATCAATGCCAAGTCAACCGCCTTAGCTACATCTCTCGATGCTAGTGCTAATAACTGGTTAATACCTAAAAGCATTGCAGCTCGAGCCACTTTACTAACATCTAAATTTAAAACCTCAGAAGTATCTTTTAATCTCAACTCTTGGGTATCACCGAACCGAACGTTTAACTTTTTCATAAATCACCTTTCTTGTTAATGTGGATACATTTTGTATTATTTATGTGGACACGTCAAGTTATTATTGTTACTATTTATCTCAGTTAAATAAGCCAAACCACAAGAAGGGGCAGAGTAATGAGTTATTACAGTTACAAAGCAGCAAGGGACGCATTAGTTAAATCTGGCGATATGGAATTTATTAATGAGCCGTTATTTGCATACGTACCTATTGATAAAGAAAAGTACGGTGATGAAGTAGATAATGAATACCACGGGAATTTATTTCAAATGTGTGCCGATGTTATCGAGAGACAGAAAAAGCAATTAGAACTAGCTGAAAATTTAATTAGTAAAATAAGGCCGAGCTGTATAAATCAAAAGCAAATGATTGATAGTTACAGTAAGTTTAAGGCTAAATAACCAAACACATAGCGCTACTAACTAGCGCTAAACTAAATAAGGGAATGAATGATGGGACATAGAATAACTCAAAGAATATTAGAATGCGCCAACTGCAAAACAACTCCTGAAGATGGCGAACATTTATGGGAGATGTGCGGTGAACATTTATGTGCTGAGTGTGTAGAAGCGCCAGATTGTGACATGGATAATATCGAAGAAGATAACGGGTAACTCAGTTAATAAACAAGAGGTAATGATTATGAAGTTAAACGCATTCACAGCAAAGACACTAAAGGATGATTTATTTAAGGTGGTTCAATATTGCCATGATAACGATAAAGACTTTTTTCAGCATTTTAGTTCTATGGATATTGAAAGCCTAGAAAGTATCAACGCTATTTACTTGGCTGGTAGCTCATCAGTAATAATGTTTACTTATTGGTATCACGACGATCTATTTGATAAAACGATAACCATTAAAACTGAAGATTTACTTAGCTGGGTTATAGAGCATCAATCTAAATAACAAAACATAAAGGAGTAAGAAAGAATGCAAGAATTTAAATTGCATCTCATGTGGAGCGAAAAGTATAAATCTGACATGTGGTGGGTAGAAAGAGTTAGCGAGAAAAAAGATAAACCCGATTATTACGGTCCATTCTTTCACAGAGGTAATGCACAAAAGTTTTTAGATAACGAGCTTTAATTAATTTAACTAAATAGAGAGTAATAGACTAGCGCCTTAACTGGCGTTTTCTTTTATCTAAATTTCACGCAATAAAAAACCGCAATTAGCGGCTTAATAAATCTTCTATAACTCCTAAGAACCAATTAGCAAGATAACTCAAGATGATCTCTCAACTCCCTTTGTTCGCGTATATGTTCGATAGCCTGGCGAGTTACCGGACGACGAGCTTTAACTAGCTCCTTGTCTTGTTTGGTTGCTTCGTGTGCTAACACCTCTTGCTTAATAATTTCGCTTAACTGCTCGCTAATGCCTTTCATTGTTATTGCTCCAGTAGTTCAGGGTTAGAATGAATATTACCTATAATTTCACCTAAATCATTTTCCATAAGTACATCATGCGCACATTCAACGCTAAACTTATCGGCTATTTCAGTAAAGCAAACTCCAAGTTGTGGTGTGAGGCTCACAATGCAGTGGCCTGCACCGTAAATATTAACAATATCATTTTCATAAATATCTACACCGTTCTTATCTTGTAAGCCAGTGAATTGCATTACCTTCATGCTAGTCATTTCAAAGCAAGACTCTAATTCCAAGCCTGTATGCTTAACATCTTCCCAAGGAATCATTAGTGAAGTATAGGCGTCGAAAAATCTAAATTTTATATCTCTCATTTCATCCACTCCTTCATTAACTCGTTAAAAGATTTTGTGCTTGGTGTAAGGTTATTTAAGTCACGTATAAGTCTACGCTTTGATTCTTTAGACCATCCGTTAAATTGATTTGCTCTAAACTCGTCTTTCATTGCTCACCTCTCGCCTTAGCTAGTAGCTCTTGCGCTGTATCAACATCATCACCGTAAACCAGCCCAGAATCTATTAGACTATCAATAAACGCATACATATCAGGAGCAGCAGCTATTAAGTGTGCATTGGCAAATCCTTCATCACTCCCTCCGCGGTCATATTCAAATGTAGCATGACAATTATTATCAGCTAATTGTCGTTCCGATCTTTTTGCTCTAATACCCCAATCACCGAATATTTCCCACTCGCCTTTTGTAAATTTAGTTTTCATAATTAGCACCCAAATAGATTATTAAAAAAGTCAGCTGATTTATTTATTAAGTTTATTAGTGTTTTCATTATTTACTCCAAACTTTTAATATTTTTCGTGATAGAAATATATGCATAAAACTGCGATTCATTAAGCAGCTATATTTATCGTTATCAATAACTCTTTTATTCCATACCGCCATTGCGTGAGCTGTGTTTCCGTTAACCTTGTAAACTACAACAAGATTCTTTTTGCTGAATAAAGCTCGTAACACGGATACCCTTTTCATGTTGAACATTTTACTAGGCTGACTATCCAGCATCGTACTGAGTGTTTTAAATGACTCTGAAACCATGCTATAACCGAGCCCTGTTGCATTAACAAAAGCGCATGTCATACAGTCATCCTTTCGCTTACTAAATTGAATTGGCATTATTTATTTACCTTTTTAATTTTATCTTTAGTAGCTGCAAACAAAAATCCGCTTAAACTTAACCCTTCTGCGAACGCGGCATCTTCAACCTTTTCTATAAAGTTATCTTCTGCATACATCTTGATATGCTTCTTAACTGGCTTCTTAACTGGCTTCTTAACTGGCTTTTTCATTTATTTAATTTCCTTAATTGATTTTCAATAATACTAATACATAACCAATAAATACACAAGTACTAAAATAATACTCAAATAGTACTTGCGTTAATTCAAAAAGCGCGTATATTTAACTCATCAAACGGAACGGAGTAAACGAAATGGCCAGATGTTATGTAAGTGAGCAAATAGCAGCACACTGTAATGACCAAGAAGAGGCGGAATGTCCAGTATGTTTTGGCTCAATGAATAACGACGGAATTGATGATATGAATTGCGATGATGAATTATGCAGTGGCGCATTCAACGCACCAGATGAGGATTGCTACTAATGGAATTCGATAAAGCGCTAGACGAACACACAAAAGCATTACGCACTGGCCGTAAAATGCAATTAGAAATACTTTTACGTGAAATTGATAGCGAAGGTTACACGACTTTTAATCAGTTAGTTGGCGCGTTACATACTCATTTAGAGTTGATAAATGATAAAGGGGGAGCAAGTGAGTAATTACAAAGGAAAGCATTTTTTAAATGACGTTATCTATAGAGCTGCTGATGGCCTAGCAAATAGTGACGCGCAAATGATTGAAAAGAATCCAGGTGATTTTGTTTGGTCAAAGAGCGCACCAAGAAACGGAGCTAAATCAAAAACAACTGATATAGGTACCGCTTTACATTGTGCCATTTTAGAGCCGGAAAAATATAAAGATCATATTGTTGTTTCTGAATTCAAAGGGCGAACAGCTAAAGGTTTCGAGCTTGAGCAAAAAGAAAATGTAAACAAGGTTGTATTAACTAAAGATGAATACGACCAAGTTAACTTAATGGCTAAATCTGTGTTCTGTCACCCTTCAGCTAAGTCTTTACTTGATCTTAAAGGTGATTGTGAATCATCGGTATTTGTTAAAGATAAAGAAACTGGCGTAAATTTAAAATGCCGCCCTGATAAAGACGTTGTTCAGTCTGCTAATGCAGTTATTGACGTTAAAACAACCGCTAGCATTGACGATTGGCGCAGCGATAAAGAATGGATAAACCCATTGTATAAGTTTAACTACGGACATGGTGCAAGCTTCTATATGGACGTTTTAGAACAACACTACAATACTGAAATTGATTTCTTTATCTTTCTTGTTATACAGAACAGTGTTGAACTTGGGCGCTATCCGGTAGCAGTATTTCAAATATCACGACAGGAACTAATAGACTTAGGTTTTTGGGATAGGCACAGAGGAAATATTTCAGAGTTTAGCCGATGCAAAAGCGGCAATGATTGGGTTCATACAGAAACATTTAACTTTGTCGGCCGTGATAATGATTTCGTTATTGAAGATGATATTGAAGTAACTTTTGAGGACGATACCAATGCTTGATTTATCTGGAACAATAAAAGCAAAGTCTGATCAATTAAATGCTGATGACTTTATATCAGGCGATAAATTGGTACAAGTTGAAGGCGTTAATCTTACCAAAGACCCACAACAACCAGTGCATATATATTATTACGGTTGCGAAGGTAAGCCATTTAAGCCCTGTTTAACTGTTCGTCGAATCCTTATTAAGCTATGGGGTATTGATGGTAGTCAATGGGCTGATAAATGGATGAACTTATATGTTGATCAATCAGTAAGTTTTGGCAAGCAAAAGAACATAGGTGGCATTCGTGTAAACGCGATGTCTCACATACCGAGTGTAGCAACAATATCATTATCAATAAGACGAGGCGTAAAACAACACTTTCAAGTACACCCGATTCAATTAGATGATAATCAGCAAGTGAGCAATTAATTATGAATGACAAGATAAGCAAGATGAAAAAGATTGTTAACGACACTGACTATCTAAGAGATGAATACGAAAAAGTTAAAATGTGGGGTGCTTGTCCAGAGGGCGATTTAACATTTGAAGCATTAATGGAGTGGCTATCTAGTGAAGATAACATTTACATGATTGAACACATGATAAAAGTAAGTAAAGAAATTAAACTATTAACTAAAGAAGGGTAAAGAAAATGGCAGGTGTAAACAAAGTAATTATTTTAGGTAATTTGGGTAAAGATCCTGAGATGCGTTTTTTACCTAACGGTGGGGGTGTTGCTAATATGACTATTGCCACTTCTGAAAGTTGGAAGGATAAACAAACGGGCGAGCAGAAAGAAAAAACCGAGTGGCATCGTGTTGTTATGTTTGGCAAGTTAGCTGAAATTGCTGGCGAGTACCTAAAGAAAGGTTCAAAGGTTTATGTTGAAGGCTCACTACAAACCCGCAAATGGACTAATCAACAAGGGCAGGACCAATATACCACAGAGGTTGTAGTCCAAGGCTTTAACGGTGTTATGCAAATGCTAGACGGTAAACCACAAGGCCAGCAAGCAACGCCACAACCACAACAACAAGGTGGTTTTTCACAACAAGCGCCACAACAGCAACAATATCAGCAACAAGGCGGCTATGTGCAGCAATCAAATCAGCCGCAATATACACCTAGATAACTAACAATCACGCCAAGGACTGGCACCCGACAACTAAATAAAGGTAAAGAAGATGAAATATATTGAAACTAAAAGTAAGAGCGGTAAATCCCCAAAAGCATTAGGCATGTTAACTGGTGTTAATTTAAACTTGAAAAAGCACAATAAAAGATTGCGCTTAATTGCTGAGTCAAAAGCTTAGGCTAATAACTAAAAGGCTATAACCATGACAAGAACAAAAGCATATTTTTATTTTATGATCGCGTCATGGTTTTTAGCGTACTTAACAACTTACCCACAATTCACAGAATTATTATTGAGCTTTATATTATGAATAAGAAAATTAAAAAATTAGCATGGACTAATGACATGGTTAAAGTCATAGCAAGCAACCATAAAACTAAATCAACAACAGAAATTGCTGATTTAATTAACGAGCAATTCAATGTTAGTAAAACACCAATGGCAATATGGAAGAAAGCAAACGCTCAAGGCTTTTCAATGAGTAAAACAGCATGAGTATGCTATCAATGGCTAGTGCTTACCAAGCATGCGAATACACCAAAAGAATAAAAAATAAAGCACACAAAGGCGATGAAGCACACCCAGATAACAGAGCGCTTGCTATTGAGCTATTAAACAAAGGTGTTGCTAATAACCGGGTGATAAAGAAAACAGGTTTAGCAGCTACAACTATTTGCCGTATTAAAAGCGATATAAAAGCAGGGCTGATATAATGGAAACTATAGCGGAATATCACGAAAAGATTAATTTACAAAAAGAAATCGACGGACTGAAAGAGCAGTTAAGGAAAGCCATCGGCACTAAAGAAGATTGGCGCAGAAAATATTGGAAGATTGCTAAAAAGCATGGGGCCAAAAAGCCATTAACAAGAAGTGATAAAGCTCTGGCATTAATAGAGAAGGCAAAACCGACCAATAACCCACTATCTTCAATCAGTGATATAGCGGAAAAGTGCCACTTATCAGAAGGTCATGTGAATAATTTGTGGTATTTAAAATGAAAAACGTTCCTATATCATTAACACTTAGGCAGGACGTTTACCGGAAGATAGATTTATTTTTAGGCGAAAACCCACAAGAAAAGTGGGACTTGTCGATAGTTAAACGAGGTAAAAAGCGCAGTATACCAGCAAACAAGCAACAGCATTTATGGTATTCACAGATAGCGAAGCACACAGGCGATCAAACAGCATTAGAAGTTAAGAATTTTTGCAAAGATACCTTTGGATTGCCATTAATATTAAATAGCGTAAAGCATGGCGATAAGATGGAGTTTTTATTAACTAAGCTTGATTACTATCAACACAGCCATGAAAGCAAAATGAAGCTCGTACAATGCCTTGAGGTAACAAGTTTATTTAGTACGGCAGAGTCTAAAGAGTACATGGAGCAAATGATTTATTATTTTAACGACAACGGTATACCAATTAAATTCAAGGATAAATAGATTATGAGCCGATGTAATAATTTAATAGCGCAAGGGTACAAATTCAAAAAGGGCGATAAGGTTTTTTATCATGACAATAAAGGTAGAGTGACTGTTAAGCTAGATAGAAAAATAAGTGATTACGTATGGAGTTCTTCAGTTAACGATAATCATCATGTAAAGATTAATAATTCAGGCTGGTCTTTATTTTAATCACTAAGGAAATAGCACCATGCGACTACTAAAAGCAAATAAATACTACAGATGTAAACGAGGTCATGACATATGGCCGGGTGATGAGTATTACCCTCAGCGCAGAAATAAAAAGCTTTGTTATGAGTGCGGATATAAACCGACAAAGAAAACCTTTATCATGAAATTATTGCAGTGGTTGAAATAATGACTAACAGTAAACGCAAGTGTAAATACTGTAAGAAATCAACACGCGAATATATTGTGGTTAATATGTCGGCTTACTGTAATTTTGACGAAGCTGTAAAGTATGCCAGTGAAAATAAATCAAAGGGCGCGGCCATAGTTAAAAAGGCTAATGATAAAAAACACGCCAAACGTAAAAAAGAATTTAACGACAATGATAAACCGTTAAGGAAAAAAGCAGCGCAGAGCTCGTTCAATGCATTTATAAGAGGTAGAGACAAAGGGCTCGCGTGTATAAGTTGCGGAAAAATGCCTAACTTTAGCGATCATATCGGGGGCTCTGGTATTCATGCTGGTCATTTTAAGTCTTGCGGGGCTCATTCTGAGTTAAGGTTTGAAGAGCTCAACTGTCACATTCAATGCTTTAAATGCAACGTTCATCTATCAGGAAATATAAAAGATTACCGCCCCGCATTAATTGAAAAAATCGGGCTCGATAAAGTCGAATGGCTAGAAGGGCCACACGAACCTAAAAAGTATACATGTGCAGAGTTAAAAGAAATTGAGCTACTGTATAAACAAAAGCTAAAGGATTTGATACAATGCTAATTCATTCACAAAGTAAGGAAGTACAATGCCATCAGGTAACGACGACCCAAAACCGCCAATTCCACCAGTTCCAGATCCAGATCCAGATCCACCAACTGGCGGCTAAATAGTGATCGTTTCACTCATTAATATAATGGCCGTATATTTTCTTTTTATTGTTGTATTTGGTAACAAGTACAACAAGATTCACGCGGTCATTATACTTTTATCTTGCTTTTTAAATATACTATTTCCTATAGAGATGGCTGTTGATGTAAAGAGCTATATAAGCAATAGAGAGGTCTATACTTTATTGGATGGCGCTACAGCACTGATGCTAACTATGTTTTTAAAGCTAGACAAAATAGCATGGAAACAAGCTTTATTACTAGCCTTTGCCACCTTATGCCATATCATGATAATATTAAGTATAAAACAAGCACATGCCGGATTTTTCTATACTTGGTATGATGAATTAATAATTACGATTGGCTTACTTCAAATGATGGTATCTTATGACGGACTTATTGGCGCACTTAGCAACCTACAAGAGTTGTTATTACGGACTTATCATCATTTCAATCGTAGTTACCAGAGTTTTTTTACACGTAAAGACAGTGAGAAAAGAACGTGAAGCAAGAAACAATCAAGGTATTGGCGGATGGCTCAAGTCTATTAACAGTAGGTACGGGCGCAACAAGTAGCGTTCTGGCTTTCGGTCAATGGGAATGGATTAATGCAAACGCGGCAGGTATAGGCGTTTTAGCTACTATTGTTTTTGGATTCATCGCTATAGGGTTTAATATTTACAACTCTTTCAAGCTTGGTAAGGCTGATAAAAATGAAGTTATTATTGATGAACATGGCGAAAAGCTAGACGAACACATACAGAAAACAGATGATCACATACAAAAGACAGTAATAGAATTTGCTAATGTAAATAAAGGCATATTCGAGATCCTCAGTAAATTAGATAAACAAGGGTAAGTAATGACTGCTATATTTTTCGCCATTAAAGTTGATTTAATACCAGGTTCAACAAAGAAAAATGTAAACTCTTACAAGTTAGGTAAGTTTAGTAATGATAAGTCTTTACTTTTAATTGGTGGGTACAAAGACGGAATTATAAACGCTGACGACGAACAGATAAAAGAATGGTTAAGCTTTGAACCTATTGAAACACACCTAGATATTGTAAGCGCGATATTATCAAGTGCTATTCAGTACACTAAAGCACAGTTTTTCGAGGAAATAAAAAAGCCTTCTAGCGTATGGTATCAAGTAGAGGATAACAGCGAAAATGGCTAATATTTACGGTGTACAATTTGACGAGGTAAACGACTACTTCTCACTAGATGACAATGCCGCTTGGGATATTATCCAGACTAATGGCGATCAGTTTTACGCTTTCTGGATGGAAGTGGACGACAACACAGGATCGTTTTTTCAATACTTTTTTAGTAATGGCGGATTTGGTGGCGCAAACACAATAAACGCCTTTCTTAACGAGGCTTCAGCGGCATCATTACAAAACCAATTTCAAGCCAGGCCCACATCATCAGGGCAAGTGGTGATGACATCAGCTATAACAGTGCCCACTGGTAAGTTTTTATTAATACTTCAGTATAATTCAACGTCAGGTGATCTTGAATATGTTATATGTGACGAGGCAGGAACAGCGACAAGGACGATTGCAGCAGCGGCACTTACAAATGACATACTTAGCTCAGTATGGGAATTAGGTCGTAGAACAGACGGAAATTCAGATCGCTATTTTGGAAGCATAATTTATAACTTAGCTAAGGGTGATACTTACTTAAGCAACGCACAAGTAGAAAACTTAGCGAGTGACTTTTTAAACTACGAACCAACTGACGAATTCACCCCCGCAATATATTTCCCAATGAACGAGGGTTCAGGCTCAGACATTACGGATGATATTTTATCATTGACAGGGACAGGCGTTGGCTTTACTGGTTCTCAATGGATTTTGGCGGGACAAAGTGGCGGTGGGGTAACTGTAACAGCAACACTAGGAACAATTGATTACACATCACAAAATGCAACTGTCGCGTTAACTGGTTCAGTAGATATAGTAACTACGCTCGGTACGATTAGTTATTCAAGTCAAAATGCCACTATAGGCTTAACAGGTGATATAGATGTAACCGCTACGCTTGGCACTATAGATTATTCATCGAATAACACGACGGTAAGTATAGATGCCGGAACAATAGTAAACGCCACACTAGGTACAATTGATTACACCAGCCAAAATACTACGGTCGTATTATCTGGATTAGTTGACGTTACCGCCACGCTGGGCGCAATAGTTTATAATAGTTACCCGGCAATAGTTCAAATAGGCGAAGGTCAAACAATAGGCAATGTAACTGTAGGGTTCGCAGACGACATTTATACAGCAGGCTTTAAACCTGATACAATAACAGTAAGTTTTAAATAGGAAATAAATACCATGGCACAAGGTGATTTAAAAACATATCAATACTACCCGTTCAACGCTGGTAAGAAATTACTAGATAACGTGAACGACTCGTTTAAGTACGCATTAACAACAGATGCTTTTAGTGCTTGTGATGTAGCCGGAGTTGACCCAACACTATCGACATTCACAGAAGCGACACCAGGCGGTAATTATACGGTAGGCGGTAACGCTTTAACTGGTAACGTTTGGACTATTGGTTCTGTATCCGCTGGAGTAACTGCATTAGACTTTACAGATATAAGTTTATTGAAAGATCCGTCTAACCCAGTTAACGCTAAGACAATGCAAATTGTCAATTTTACTGCTGGCGTAAGAACTTATCACGTTATTCAGTTAGGTGTATTAGATGGCGATGCCGTTGATTTGGTTAATAACGACTTGACAGTAGCATTTAGCACTAACGGTACAGTAAATATTACAGTAACAGCATAATATAACGCGGTGTAAAAGCCGCACTATCTCTGAGAGATAACATTAAAACCTTGGGGGTTGAGATGGCATTAGAAAATAGTAAGCACGAACAATTCTGTCAAGTATGGCTAGAGACAGGAAACAAGTCAGAAGCCTATCGTAAGTCTCACCCTAACAGTCTAAAATGGAAAGATGAAACAGTTCACAACAAAGCAAGTGCCCTATCTAAAAAAGGTGAGGTGTTGGCTAGGTACGAACAACTACAAGAAGATACCGTAAAAGCACACGGAATTACCATTGAGAGCTTACTAAAAGAGCTTGACGAGGCAAGAGGTGTTGCACTAACAGCAGACACTCCACAATCATCAGCAGCCATTACAGCGACGATGAGCAAGGCTAAGTTAGTTGGACTAGATAAGCATCAAGTAGAGGTAACTGGAGACATTAAAGTTAGAAAGACTTTAGATGATTTCTATGGGTAACCCTTCACTCAATCCAAACTTAAAAGATTTCTGGATGACTCGTGTATTACCTGATGGTACACCTGTCACTATGCGTACACTTCACGGTGGCCGTATGTCGTCAAAGTCACATGATGCGGCAGGAATGGCAATAGCTAGAGCTAACCACCATAAAGAAATATTCTTATGTACACGTATGTATCAAAACAAAATTGAAGATTCTGTTTACACATTGCTAAAAGATAAGATCACTTACTTCGGATTACAAAACAATTTCAATATATTTGCCAATTCAATCGAGCACAAGACTAACGGCTCAATGTTTAAGTTTTACGGTATAGCCAGGAACATCGACGAGATTAAATCATTCGAGGGCGCAACTGTATGGTGGAATGAGGAAAGCCAAAACTTAACTAAGAAAATGTTTACCACTATTCGACCTACAATAATGAGAAATGAAGGTGCTGAGATGTGGTTTACTTTGAACGGCCAACTTATTAGCGATTACTCTTGGCAAAGATTAGTAGAGGTTCCACCTAAAGGCGCATTGGTTCGCAAGATTAATTATGATGAAAACGGTTTTCTAGGTGAGTCAGCATTAAGGGATATAGCGGAAGAATTCGACGAAGACTACGAATTAGCTAATCATGTTTATAATGGTGTGCCTTACGCCGATGATGATCAGTCAGTTATAAAACGATCTTGGGTTAATGCTTGTATAGATGCGCATATTAATCTTGAGTTAGATTTATTTGGCGCGTGTTGTGTTGGTTACGATGTTGCTGACAGTGGAGCAGATAGAAATTGTATAACTGTATTCAATGGCGCTGTAGCAATAACAATGGACGCATGGAAAGCTGGCGAGGATGAATTAGAAAGGTCATCATTAAAGGCTTATGGTTATGTTACTGATAACGGTTTACTGTCTTATGATTCTATTGGTGTAGGTGCTGGTGTTGGCTCAATACTCAAAGGTAAAAGAAAGAAAAACTATTCTAAGTTTAATGCTGCTGCTGAAGTATTTAACCCTACTAAAGAATACTCGCCTAAGATAACGAATAAGAAAAAGTTTGAGAACTTAAAAGCTCAAGCTTGGCGCGATGTTGCTGACAGGATGCGAAATACATTCAATGCAGTTACAAAGGGTATGAAATACAATCTTGATGAATTAATTAGTATTAGCAGTGAAATTAAAGGGCTTGAAGAATTAAAAGGCGAGTTATGCGCCCCTAGGTCTGATTATTCTAAGCGTGGACTTGATATAGTCGAGGCTAAAAAGGACGTTAAGAAGAGGCTTGAAAAGTCCCATGATTTGGCTGATAGCTTCATCATGGGTGCATGTCCTCACTTAGTTAAACGTCAAGGTGGCCGTTTAAATATCGATGGTTAATTTTAGAATTCCATGTTCTTCCAGTGCATTTCTTTATTTAATGAATAGCCGTAGTGATTCGCTAAGGCTATAACGTCCTTCTCGCATAACTGGACGTGATTACCATCCGTAAAGTTTAAGAATAAACGCTGCCCCATAGCAGGGCTAGCATCAACAATGTCACCATCTTCAAATTCATGATTGCTTATACTCATAACCTATCACCATTAAGCTTCACCAACTCAGCAAGTATTTTCTTCTGTAAATCTACACGCTCGTTAATCTTCCAGTACCAGCACACTATCTCTCGTATAATAGCGAATACACCAAGGCAGATTACAGTTAGTAGTAGTATGTTTACCATTAGTTCGTTAGTCATTTTATTTAACTCCTATAATTTGCTTATCTGCGTAGGGGGTTGCATCACTTCTATATATAACCTCCCCACCCTCAACACTATAAACTTGCGTCCATTCTATTTCGTGTGACACTTCGTCATCCCAATCAAGATCTTCTTTTTTAGCCTTGTATGTAATTGCAGATAGGCCGATCAATTCACAAGCTCTTTGTATGGCGCAAGATTTATCATCATGATTTTCTATTAAGTCATTAGCTCCGCCACTAGCGTAATAACATGAACCACCAAATATTAAGTACATTACTCACCTACCCATTTAACGCCAGCAACTTTACCTTCCATTATCGCTATCAATGTTTCATTTGCTTTTTGCTCTGTTTGGGTTTGATCACCAAAAAACATTAAATTATTAATAGCTTTGGCAATAGCCTTTTCTTTATCGGTTCTTGTGTCGATAGGTTTAATGTGTGACTCAGCATTTAATATATAACTATGCCCTCCAGCGCTCTCAAATAAAAAACACATACCTCCATTTGGGCCTTGAGCCTTTTGGATGAAATAGCCTTCAATCCATTTATTGCAAGGCTGGCCTTGGGCTTTTGTCTCAGCTAGCACGTATCCTTGGCACTTAACTCCTTTTCCCGGTAACTCTCCATTATCAGCCATAGCTTGTGTGAATACTGGCTTGTCATTTGACACAATGCAATTTGTAAATGACATTGATGATTTATGAAATACCTCTTTGTACGTGTCGTAATTAACACTAAGGCCAAAGTTAGTTTCTAGTTGTGATACTAGGTCGTTGAATTCCTTATTGGTGCATATGTAATCAGCATTACAAAACAGACCTCTATCATGTGCGCATATGTAGTACTTACCGTTTATATCCCAGTATAAAAGCTTATCGTCTGGCCCTGGACTTCTAGTATTACTTAAATCACCCTTTAATTCATTAACCGCATCCATAACTGTTTTCATATTATTTTTCCTCTAACCCTTTAATTGATAGCATAAGAAACTCATTATCTTTAGCTGTTGCGTGTTTATGTGTATTCCACCATGTAAGTTTTCTATTTATAACTAATAGGAATTCATTCACAGTGTAGCCTTTCTTTCTTAATTGCCTTGTTGCTTCGTTCATACTGCCTCGCGTAGTTAAGTTATTTATCTATCGTAGTTCAATAGTTATCGTTAGTCAAACAGTAAGTTTAAATTATTTATCGAATAGTGATATAATAAACAAAATCACATAAGGCTTTGATAATGTCACTACACAAAACAGATTCAGCTTATTTAGAGCAAGAAGAGTTGCGACAACAAACACGCGCTGCTATTGCTGGCAAATATGAAGTATTAAAAATAATCAGTTGCTTACCAGGGCCACAATATAAAACCTTTCCTACATTTAGTGGTATGAGCCAAGAAGCATCAGCACAAGCACAACGATGTAATCAACAGAACTCTTTGCGTGTTGCTTCTTATTGGTCGCGTGGTCGTTGGTTCCCTGCTACTGGTCGAACTTATGAAACACTTGGCGGTATGATTTGGAGTAAAGAGCCTGAACAAGATATTCAGCCTAAGTTAGAATATTTAGTTGATAATGCCGACGGTACAGGCTGTGGATTGCGTGAAGTGGCACAAAAGACAGTAGATGAAGTTATTGCGGTTGCTCGTTACGGCATTCTAGTTGATATGCCAGCATCACCAATGAATGACAGCGGTGAAAGAGTTCAGTTAACATCATCGCAAAACGAAGACCCTAAGTTTCTGCCTAAGTGGATTCAATACAAAGCAGAAAGTATTATTTATTTCCGTACCTCTGGTGATTCATGCTCTTATGATGAAATACGATTAACTGAAATTAAAAGCGAAAAGAAAGGTGATTTCGATTACGAAGATAAAATCTATGTCCGTCGCTTAATTATGATCGACGGTATTTATCACAACCAATTATGGAATGATAAAAAGGAAATGCTTTCTGATGTTACTCCAGTTGCTAATGGTAAAAACTTAACTGAGATACCTTTTCAATTCTTCGGTGCTGATGATAATAGCGCTGAATACTCTAAATTACCTTTGTATGACTTGGCTAATGAAAACTTAGGCCATTTTGTTTTAGATTGTGATAACCGCGACAACTTACATTATCATGGGCAAGGTATGACGGTCGTATCGACTGATATGGAAAAAGACGAATTCGACGCAATGAACCCTAACGGTTTAGATGTTGGCGCTCGTGGTATGAATATGCTTGATGCTGCTGGCTCGGTTAAAATTATACAAATAGAAGCAACCGGGGCTATACCTGCTGAAATGGGTAGAGACCAGGAAAGAATGATAATGTCAGGCGCCCAATTGGTAACTGATAATAGCGCTAATGAAACTTTAGGCGCTAAACGCATTGATGCTAATGCTTCTATGTCTGCATTAAAGCGTATCTCATTTAATATCACTGATGGATTCAAGCAATTATTTACTTGGACAGCACAATTCTTAGGTGAAGAAAGCACATCGATGTATAAACTTAACACTGACTTTATCACTGATGACTTAACACCTGAAATGATTAACGCTCACATGGCATTAGTTCAAGGCATGATTTTACCTGCTATAACATTGAATGAAGTGGCCCGTAAAGCTGAGTTAACCGATTTAGACGACGAAGAAATTGCACAGGCTTTAAACGATCAACAATTATTAACTGGTGGCACTAGTGAAGAACAAGCAAGTATACAAGCTCAATTAGACGCTGCACTTGAAGAAATAGAAGCGCTAAAGGCTAGTGAATAATGCCTGTTGAAATACTGACAACTATATACTCTCAACACACGATCCATTTACAGCGGATTGGAGCTACTGAAGGGTTAAAAGTAACGCCTTTTTTAGTTGCTATTGAGAACGATGTTGTTTCTATTCTTAATAAATACCGTAAACGCAGAGTAACGCCAGCGCTACAAATAACAATACAAGAGCAGGTAAACGAGGCAACACGTAAACACTTACAAGATTATGTTTCACAACTTAAAGTTGAAAACAGGGCTGTAGGTGCATTCGAGGCAGAGTTTGCAGCAACCACATTAAACGGGGTAGTGGACAATAAAGATTTTAATGCGTCGGTTCCTAGTGCGGCTGCTGTTAATAGCGTTGCCACTATCACTCCTGTTAAACTTGGCCCTAATAGCTTCACTGCTTATTCTTCCATGATGAAAAATTATTGGCAGAAATGGACTGATGAAATTGACGGAATTGTCATGGCAGGATTTAGAGAGGGCGCAACAATACCCCAAATAACTAACGCCATCACAGCGCAAATGGATTTATCTAAGTCAGGCACAACTAAAAGCGTATTAGATAGGGCTAGACGGTCAGCTAAACAATTGGCAATTACCGGGACTAATCATTATGCAAATACAGCCAGGATAGCTTTTGTTGATACTAACGACGATATTTTAAAAGGCTATAGGTTCTTAGCGGTTAATGATTCCCGAACATCTAGAACATGCGCAAGACTAGATCAAACGGTTTACCCGGCTAATTCTCCTAAGTTAAGCAGTGTTACGCCTCCTTTACACCCTAATTGCAGGTCAGCTTTAACGTATGAAGTAGACGATAGATTTAAACTTGATAAGGACGCAACCAAAAAAGCGTCATCATTTAATGTCGATGGTAAGCGAGATCCTAAACCTGTTGATAGCGATTCAATTTATTATGCAAACCTTAAGAAGTTATCAGCGCGTGATCAAGATGCAGTATTAGGACCATCACTAGGTAAAGCATTACGCAAAATGAGTCCTGAAGAATTCGCAAAACAAACGGGCGATAGTATGAACAACGCTTTAACCATAAAGGAAATGAAGAAAAGAAATAATACATTAGGCGATATTTTAAGAGCACAAAACTAAACGGTACTGAGTACCAATAACTTATGATCCTTGGGGGATTACAAAATGGTAGATTTAACAGGCATTGAAGGACTAAACGAAGAGCAATCAGCTAAACTAAAGGCTTTATTCGATAGTGAAATTGGCGGTTTAAAAAACAAGGTCGATGAACTTATTGGAGAAAAGCGCAATGTGCAACAGACTTCGCAAGATAAAGATAAGATTATCGAAGATGCGCGCAAGGCGGCTGTTGCAGCAGAAGAGCAAAGACTTGTTGAATCAGGGCAGTACAAAGAGGCTTTAGAATTACGTGAAAAAGAAACTGCTGAAGCTATCGCAAAGGCAAATGAAAGCGCTGAAGTTGCCAAAGGTGCGTTAACATCACGTGATCGCGGCGACGTTATGGGCAAGGTTATGGGCTTAGTTCATGATGACCATAAATGGAATTCTGAGGCTATGTTGTCAAACATGCTAGAAATTGGTTATAATGACCAACAGCAACTAACCACGCAGTTTAAACACAATGGTGAAGTTGTAGCAAACAACGTTGACGAATTCAAAAGCTGGGCTGGCGAACAAGACTCGTTTAAAAGAATTTTAAAAGGTGTTGATAGTAGCGGGGCTAGTACAACACAGTCACAAGGTAGTGCCTCAGTGACGAATAAACCATACAGTGAGATGAGCTTACAAGAGCAAGTCGCACACAATAAAACTGTAACACCATTGAGGAATTAATCATGGCTTTATCAAATTTTCAAGTATTTAACGATTTCGCGTATCGAGCATTTGCTGTAACGCTACAACAACAAGTTGCATTATTTAATGCTGCTTCACGCGGTGCTATTACAATGTCAACAGAAGCATTCGCAGGTGATCATAATCAAAAGGCAGCGTTTGAAAATCTCGCTTCTTTAATTGGTAATCGCGACCCAAGTTCAACAAGTGCGGCAGCTACACACGCACTAGCAGAGCTTTTACAAATTGATGTTAAAGTCGCTTACGGCTCACCTAACATTGAATTTACAAACACTTCATTCGATTGGACTAGCCGCGACCCATCAGAAGCGGGTACATTATTTGGTAATGCAGTCGCAGAAGGCTCAATGGCTTACATGCTTAACAGTTTGTTGCTATCTGCTGTTGCCGCTATTGATGACGCTGATCTAACTTTTGACGGAACAGCTACAGTAGCTTCATTGCCTAATCTTAATTCAGGTGCTGCTTTGTTCGGTGATCGTCAATCATCTATTGTTGCATGGGTTATGCACAGTAAATCAATGAATGACATTTGGGGTACCGCACTTGCTAACGGCAATGACTTGTTTGAGTTCGGTACTGTTGCAATTGTATCAGACCCGTTTGGTCGTCCTTTGATTATGACTGATTCAACTGCCTTGCATTTTGATAATGCCGG
>MAAB01029643.1_pt1 | contig 36082 bp, 31 predicted proteins | sample 1115991 | NCBI WGS metagenome assembly MAAB01 (sample SAMN04961124, study PRJNA320927) | seawater metagenome | isolation source: sample BD02T18 sea water enriched with oil for 18 days | place: USA:Gulf of Mexico | collected 2013-07-27
TGGAAATTAGTTGACGTTGTAGTTAAAGCTTAATAAGTATTTATACTTAATTAAACTTTAAATAGTTAGCAAAAAGACCTTAACATTTATTTGTTAAGGTCTTTTTTTATGCTCAAATTTTGATTACGTTAGTGAAATGCTTATTAACCGTATTATTTAACCTAAAATCATCGTATTGCGATTTTATTAGCCTAGTGTAGACTGAGCTGATTGTTACTATTTTAACGCTTATGATCCCTACACCAGTTAAGAGGCTTAATTTGTTACATTCGCTTTATCCAGAAATTGAGCCATTTTCTCAACAATATCTTGAAGTTAGTCCTCTTCATCAACTCTATATTGAGCAGTGCGGTAACGAACAAGGTATTCCGGTTGTTTTTTTACACGGAGGTCCCGGCTCTGGTTGTCGTGAACAACACCGCTGTTATTTTGATCCTGCAATTTATCATATTATTTTATTTGATCAACGAGGTTGTGGGCGCTCAAAACCTCAAGGTGAACTAGAAGAAAACAACACTATTGCGCTAGTTGAAGATATCAATGTTATTCGAAAACACCTTGGTATTCATCAATGGTTAGTTTTTGGTGGCTCTTGGGGAGCTACATTAGCTTTGCTCTATGCAAAGCAATATCCGACACAGGTATTAGGCATGATATTACGAGGAGTGTTTCTCGGCCGTCCACAAGACATCAACTGGGTATATAGTAATAATGGTGCAGCGAAAATCTACCCCGAAGCATGGCAATTATTAATTGATAACCTTGTCATTGAGCAACAACAATCCCCACTAAAAGCCATTTATCACCAGTTAATTAGTGATGATGAGCAGGCAAGTCGAAATGCTTATAATCAATTACAGTACTGGGAGTCGACAATACTAAATATTCAGCCAGCTCCCCCCGCCAGTAAAGGCGATACAATCAATAAAAATTCGGCAATCATTCAACTTCATTATTCAATAAATCACTGCTTTATTGAGCAAAGCCCTATTTTGGAGCAAATAAACCGAATTGGCGATATTCCGATTAACATAATACAGGGTCGTTTTGACTTTGTTTGTCCCGTTGAGCAAGCCTGGCAATTGGCTTGTCACTGCCCACAAGCGATATTCAAGGTAATTGATGAGGCAGGTCACCTTGCTAATGAACCGTTAATGATTAACGCCTTAGTTGAGGCGACACGCAGTTTTTCAAAACAGTTATCGAGACATTCCTAACTGATCCCCTCCTATTTATTAATAATGTTCCATCTAAAGTATGATTTCTTTCCCATAGTTCCCGATCTATATTGATCTAGCAACTAACTTATACCAAACGGATTAATTTATTGGTCAGCTTAGAGTTGCATTAGCGAGCTTAAAACAAGCAAAATGAGTTAAACATAGTTATTCTATATTTCATTCATTTTGTGAGGTTATCAGTTTGCGAATGAACTCCCGAAGGGCGAGTTTACAAGGCTTACATGCAGCGTTATTGATTTTAACAAGGGAATAACCATTCTCTTCAATCAATGCCTTGCCTCTAAGCCTTGTAATTCTCGCTAAGTGATCAATAAATTAGTCCGATTGGTATTACAACAACGAGGATTGACTATGTGGACTAAACCAAAGTTTGAAGAAATGCGTTTAGGTTTTGAAGTAACACTTTATATCAGCAACAGATAATGCTTTTTAAAAATAATACCAGCTTCAATTGATTGGTATGCGATAACCCTCGGTAATTTCTCCCTCTGAGGGTCTTTTTTCATAGCGTTTTAAGGAATTTATGCAAATTTTAATTCTTGGTTCAGCTGCTGGTGGTGGTTTCCCACAGTGGAACTGTCATTGTGCTAATTGCAAAGGATTACGAGCAGGAACCATAAAAGCGACACCGCGTACCCAGTCATCTATCGCTGTCAGCCCTGATGGTAAAAACTGGGCATTAATTAATGCATCTCCCGATATTCGCCAACAAATAAATCAATCTCCACAATTATGGCCTGAGCAAGGTGCACGAGGTACTAATATACGTGGCGCCATTCTTACCGATAGCCAAATTGATCATACCACGGGATTAATCACCCTACGTGAAGGTTTACCCTTAGATGTTTATTGTTCTCATGTTGTCTATGAAGATTTAACTTCAGCTTATCCGTTATTTAACATGCTTGAACACTGGCATGGCGGCCTGAACTTTAAGCCTATTGGTTATCAACAAAGTGATGCATTTACTGTTTCCGGTGTTGCTGATATCGAATTCATTCCCGTGACTATTGAGTCGAATGCGCCTCCTTATTCTAAGTACCGTGACAAAGTCGTACCAGGTAACAATATCGGCCTTAAAATTGTTGATAGAACGACTGGGAAGTACCTTTTTTATTTACCAGGTATAGTAGAAAGCACCCCTGAAGTTGAAGAGATATTGGCAGAAGCGAGCTGTGTATTAATAGATGGTACGCTATGGCTTGACGATGAAATGATCGCACAGGGCGTTGGAACCAAGCTCGGCTCGCAAATGGGTCATATGCCCGTTAATGGAGACTTTGGTACTGTGGCTTTACTCAACAAATTTAATATTGAACGAAAGATTCTCATCCACATTAATAATACCAACCCGATCCTCAATGAGGAATCCGCACAGCATCAATTTGTTTTAGACAATGGAGTTGAAATAGCCGTTGATGGCATGGAAATAACAATCTAGTTTTATTTAATACCGTCAGAGAAGTTATTTCTCATACTGTGACTAAAGTCATATATTAAATACAATAATGATTTGATATTAATGAGAAAAAACCAAATCATTACCAACTATTCCGTAACTAAAATAACCTGATAATTACGGTAATTTATAGCCACATATAAACTCAGAGGTGCTTTATTTATGCAACAACCATGGACAAAAGAGCAATTTGAAGAAATGCTCCGCGCTAAAGGGCAGCTTTATCATATTCATCACCCATTTCATATTGCCATGCATCAAGGCGAATGCACTGTTGAACAAATTCAAGGCTGGGTGGCTAACCGTTTTTACTACCAAGTTAATATTCCTATTAAAGATGCCGCCATTTTAGCTAATTGTCACGATATGGAAACCCGACGTTTATGGATACAACGCATACTGGATCACGATGGCAGTGTAGAAGATAAAACTTTAGGTGGTATTGAGGCATGGTTACAATTAGGACAAGCTGTAGGGCTGGATAGACAAGATTTACTTGATGAAAAGTTCGTATTACCCGGCGTAAGATTTGCCGTAGATGCCTACGTAAACTTCGCGCGTCGCGCTAACTGGCAGCAAGCTGCCTGTTCATCACTTACAGAAATGTTTGCTCCCCAAATACATCAAAGTCGACTAGACAGTTGGCCAAAGAACTATCCTTGGATTGAAACACAAGGCTTGCAGTATTTTCAAATGCGCTTATCTCAAGCAAGACGCGATGTTAATCATGGCTTGCAAATCACTTTAGATCACTTTACTACTCGTCAAGCACAAGAAGAGGCCTTGAATATTCTCCAATTTAAATTAGATATTTTGTGGAGTATGCTAGATGCTATGACCTTAGCATATCAACAAGATCGTGCTCCTTATCAAGAGTTAATTGCTGAGCCAAATTACCATAAGAGAATATTTAAATGATAAACCAATCCCTACCACCAAGTTTAAACGCTATGTTCCGACTGCAATGGGAACAAGCGCAAGAATGCTATGTATTATTATTTCCAGAAGGTATGGTTAAACTCAATGGTAGCGCTGGAGAAATTATGCAATTGGTTGATGGTAAAAATCAGATTATTGATATCATTAGTATATTGCACAAAAAATTTCCTGATGCGGGTGATTTGACTGACGATGTTCATGAATTCTTGATCGCTGCTTATGAAAAAAAATGGCTTTATTATGAATAATGAAACCCAACCAAAAGTTGGCCCTCCCCTATGGCTACTAGCGGAACTTACTTACGATTGCCCTTTGCATTGTCCTTATTGCTCTAACCCGACAGAGCTTGGTGATACAAAAGACGAACTCAATACTGAGCAATGGTTTGATGTATTATCACAAGCACGTGCTATGGGTGCGGTACAATTGGGTTTTTCAGGAGGAGAGCCTTTATTACGCAAAGATTTAGAAGATATGGTCAAGCACGCAAGAGGCTTGGGTTTTTACACCAACTTGATCACTTCCGGCATAGGTTTAACTGAAAAACGAATTGCCAAGTTGAAGGTAGCAGGCTTAGATCATATCCAAATTAGTTTTCAAGGCGCAGACCCAGAAATGAATGATATTATCGCGGGACGCGGTAATGCCTTTGAACAAAAATTTAAAATGGCACAGTCGGTCAAAGCGCAGGGTTATCCCATGGTGCTAAACTTTGTTATCTCAAAACAAAACATTAGCCAAGTGGCAGATATCATGCGTTTAAGCTGCCAATTAAATGCTGATTATGTTGAGCTTGCTACGGCACAGTATTATGGCTGGGCGTATGATAACCGAGATCACCTATTACCTTCTCAACAGCAACTAATGGACGCAGAAAAGCTAGTCAATGAGTTCCGTGATAAACAACACGGTAAAGGTCCTCAGTTCATTTTTGTGACGCCTGATTATTTTGAAGATCGTCCCAAAGCTTGTATGAATGGCTGGGGTAGTACCTTTCTAACCATCGCACCTGATGGTAGTGCTCTACCTTGTCATAGCGCAAAAATGTTACCGCTGAAATTTCCTAATGTAAAAGATAAATCTATCAGTGATATTTGGCAGCAAGATTTTTCTTTTAATCGCTTTCGTGGTGATAGCTGGATGCCGCAACCCTGCCAAAGTTGTGATGAAAAAGAGAAGGATTTTGGCGGTTGTCGGTGTCAAGCCTTCATGATGACAGGTGATATGGACAAAACGGATCCCGTGTGCAGTAAATCACCCGATCACCATTTGATTGAAGAAGCGATTGAACGCGCTAAACAACCGAGAAACCCACTAGTGGAAAGGGTGAATAAGCGCAGTATAAAAGACGCGGACATTATTCAAATAAAGCTATGACCCCTTCCAGTCAAATTAAGCGTCACCTTAATGGTTTACTGCATCATAATATCAATGACGAGCAAGGCTTTAGCGCACTCATTGTGGTTAACACACCCGCACTAGACGATAGTGGTGTTAGCCACGCGGTCGAGCATTTGGTCTTCCGCCGAAGTGCGGCATTTAATCATCCCGAGTCATTATTTCAGCTGACAGCACTCACTGATTTATCCATAAACGCTTCCACTCACTATAATGTCACCTACTATCATTGTCACAGTCAGTGCCAACAAACCTGTTTATTAGGCTTAAATTATTTACTCAATGGTTTATTAACACCTGAATTTGAAACACAAGACTTAGCACACGAAATTTACCACGACGAGTGTTACGGAGTGATAAACCGAGAGTTAAGCCCGCAACAACGTGCTCAACAAGCTGTTATTGCGCGTAGTGATACTTCTGCACAACGGTGTTATCAATACGGTGGAGATATTGAACTGATCTCACAATTAACCATGACCGATATCAAACAGTATCATGCACAATATTATCAAGCCCAAAAGATGCACTTGCTCACTGGCAATATTGAGCCAGCACTAGTCGCTTCTTTATTAAACTCCATTAATGAAAAAACCAAGCACGGAACACCGTATTATCCTAAAACCTTAGCGGCAGCTTCCTTTGTTAACAATCTATTTGAGGCCCATCATTTTGAGTCTACAAAGCAGTTAGTCCGATGGTATATTGATGAAGAGCTTTACGTTTCTTTCTCAAAAAATCATAAAAGCTTAGAACTGCTGATTAAAGACTTAGATGCTCAACTAATAACTCCACAATACAACCTAAACAATAACCAACAGTTTGCCCTCGATATAATTGCACCTATAACTTGCTCCGAATCGACTTTATCTGAAGTTTTGAGTAACTTTATTTTAAGTCAGCATGAAGATAAACGCAGTGAACAAAATAAACAAGCATATAAATTTTCACCTGAAATTTTTCGCTTATTTAATTATTATCAAGTATTCACAGGGGAGTTAGCACCTGACTTGAACTCAAACGTCACTAAACAGTTAGCACGGAACTTAAAAAATCAAAGTACAGTCACATTAGGCAGCGGCACAGTTTATCCGCTGCAAAAAAAGCCAAGATGCAAGCATTTGCAAAAAACGACGCCAAAGCGGTTATTGCCAGTGAAAAATACTTTATTAAAGCAGTTGTCACATCATGTAAGTGAGGATATGAATCATCAAAGTGAGTATAAACTCCGCCCTTTACCACCAATATTTTCACCTTTATTCGTGCAAACCCAACAGCAAGAGCAGAAACATCGACAAAAAAGCATAGTAAAGTTATTTGATGAAGAACACAGCCTCACGCTGATTAATATTGAAGAGGAAGAGCAAAATGTAGCGATATTAACAAGCTTTATTGTCAACGCATACCCAAGCTTTCTTGCTTCACGTACTCAAGGCCACTGCTATGCTATTGTCTGTCAATTTGTCATTGAGAGTCAGCAACTTGCCTTTTATAGCGCCTATGATGTCGCTCCGTATCTCAGGTTCACAGCCATAAGAGAATCCTTAAAGACCTTAGGTAAAGACCTAACATTTATTAACGCAACGTTACCCTTAGCAAAACATAAACTTAAAGGAGTTGGGGTTAAGGATATAGCCACTGATTCAGTGACTGAATTTATTTCACAAAAGCTCATTAAATATGATGATTCATTTGCTGATTAGATCTGTATAAAATCAATCGATTCGCTCCGAAGTAACTCTATTTGTACACCCTACCCCATTGAGCTAAGATAGTTTGTCAATCGTCAACCGAGTAATACAATGAAAATTATAGCATTTTTAACCACTGTTTTATGCCTTGCTAGCAGCACAATAAGCTATGCCGTTCAAGACAATGCAAAATTAGTCAAAGCAGCTATGCCTGAATTAATGGCGATATATAAAGATTTACACCAAAGTCCTGAGCTCTCCAGTGTAGAATTTAACACCGCAAAAAAATTAGCTAAAACGGCCCGAGATTTAGGTTTTGAAGTCACTGAAAAAGTAGGTGGTACAGGTGTGGTTGCAGTATTAAAAAACGGTAAAGGACCAACCGTTTTAGTTCGCGCTGATATGGATGCCTTACCTGTAAAAGAGCAAACAGGTTTAGCATTTGCTTCCAAGGTTACCACCACAACTGAAGAAGGCCAACAAGCTCATGTCATGCACGCTTGCGCACATGATACTCACATGAGTAGCTGGGTTGGTACCGCGAAGCTCCTCAGTGAAAATAAAGCAAACTGGTCAGGAACCTTAGTGATGATCCTACAGCCTGCTGAAGAACGTGGTCGAGGGGCAAAGGACATGATAGCTGATGGCTTATATAAGCGCTTTCCAAAACCTGATTATGCTTTAGCTTTTCATAATTCTGCCAGTTTAAAAGCAGGTGTTATTGGTTATACCCCTGGATTTACTTTTGCTAATGTTGATAGCGTTAATATCCTTGTGAAAGGGATTGGTGGTCACGGTGCCTACCCACACGCAACTAAAGATCCTATTGTTTTAGGCGCACGTATTGTTGGTGCCTTACAAACCTTAGTGAGTCGAGAGCTAGATCCTCAAGATCCTGCTGTTGTAACCGTCGGCAGTTTTCAATCAGGCACTAAACACAATATCATCTCTGATCAAGCATTGTTGCTGTTAACTGTACGTAGTTACTCAGACGAAACACGTCAAAAATTAATTGATGGCATAACCCGAATAGCGAAGGGTGAAGGTATTGCGATGGGTTTACCTGAAAGCTTGCTACCGGTAGTTACCGTAAAAGATGAGTATACGCCAGCAACATATAATCAGCCTGACTTTACTAAGAAAATGGCAAGCATATTTACGACTGAACTCGGTAAAGATCGCGTTATTGAAGTCCCAGCGGTAATGGCTGGAGAAGATTTTGGCCGTTATTATAGAGCAGATACTAGCATTAACAGTATGATATTTTGGGTAGGTGGTGTACCTCACGACAAATGGCTATCAGCCCAAGAAACAGGTGAAGGCTTACCATCATTACATAGCCCATTTTGGGCACCTGATGCAGAGAAAGTCATCGCTACGGCAACTCAGGCGATGAATAGCGCTGTGTTATCCATTTTGGCAAAGTAAGTTCGAACCCCATTAAAAAAAGTGAATAACAGTGATCAGTAGCAACAACTTTGCTACTGACTCAGTGACAAAGTTTAGGCATGCCTTTCAAGATAAAAACTAAGCTCTGTCACTTTGCTTATTCAAACCCTATCGCATACTAGGGGGATTACCGTAACAACATAAAGATAATGATTAATTTTATTCATCTATTAATTATTCAGATGATCACATATCATTGTAGTTATCATTGCCTCATTGCAAGTAATAATAATTATGTCAAACAAGCTGCCTGCGTTACATCTTTTTGGAATTTTTGAAGCTGCCGCGCGCCATGAAAACTTTAAACAGGCAGCGGCTGAATTATTTATAACACCCTCGGCGGTTAGTCATCAAATTAAGGCATTAGAAGCTTTTTTGGGTTTTGAGCTATTTCAAAGAAAAAGCCGTGGTGTCGCATTAAATGCTGCAGGTAAAGTCTATTTACACTATGTACAGCAAGGCATACATAAGCTTGAACAAGGTACGAAAATTGTCAGTAATAAATTTTCCTCGCCCTCACTTAAAATATCCACTTTTACCACGATGGCTAGTAATGTCATTATCCCTAAATTAAGTGATTTTCAACAACAGTATCCAACTATTGATATTCGTATTGAAACGGGGATGAATATAACTGACTTACGTTACGACGACTGTGATTTGGCCATACGTATGGGAAAGGGAGATTGGCCCGGAGTTGTGGTTAAAAAGTTACTTAACCTGACAGCTCATGCAGTATGCTCTGCAGACTTCGCCAAAAAGCATAAACTGACTTCACCCGAACAAATTAGCCAAGTTCCCCTTATCGATCTTGCCAATATGAATAACATTTGGCGCACATGGTCGGCAGCTATGCAGTTACCTAAAATGCAATATAAGCATCAATTAACCTTCAGTGATTACGATGCTTCATTACAAGCCGCAGAACAAGGCTTAGGCTTAGCCCTAGCAATCATGCCGATTGAACATGCATTAATTGAGCGTAATTTGTTAGTGTTACCGTTTGAAAAATCAGTAAATTTCGATCAGTCACTCTATGCTGTATACAACGAAGAAGATCAAAATCGTCATGATATTCACTGCTTTCTTGACTGGTTAACCAAGTTACCCGATCTTAATTCCATTTAATGTCTTCCACTCTATGGGTTATTTTAATTCACCTATAGGGTGAATATTTTCCTTTTGTAACTATTGTGCTATATCACTAACATTATCCAAACGGTCAAACCGAGGATAACCTAATGCTTAGTACTATAATCATAGTGATTTATCGAATCATTGCTCTCTTAATATTGGCTATACCTACCGTACTAAATATGTATAACAACGGCAGTATTGTCAGCTCAATTATATATGTGCCATTAATAACACTGGGACTTTCAGGAGTTGCTATCTTTTTCGATGGCAAATTAGAAAGCTTCTTAAATCGAAGCCTATTCTTAACGAAATTTACAGTACCTATAGCTAATATGTACCTAAAAATTACGAACGATATAGGGATATCTAAATCAGTCATCTAGAAATCAGAACAGTAAAACGGGTGGCTTAAAGAACAGACTTAACCACTTTAATATTCAAACGCTTGGCGATACGGTTTAAATTAGCACGATCAGTCGATAGTCGCCTTGCCGCAGCAGCCCAATTGCCCTCTTCCTCTTTAAGGATACGGCTAATTAATTCTTTTTGAAAACTTTCTGTTTCTGTTTTCAAATTCAAATTAACTTGCTGCTCATTATTTGCTGGTAATCGTGTTTCAGCGGTAAGTTCTATCGGCAACTCTGCGCCTAGCGTGTTAAGTGACCCGCAATCTATTTTATCTATTGAGATTATAGCTTTATCTCGCTGACGTGCCCGTGCTTTTAGGGTTGCTCTACTGACTACATGCTCTAATTCACGGACATTTCCAGGCCAGTTATATTGTGTTAAATGAATAACCGCTTGCTCGGTGATTTTAAGTTGTGGTATCCCAAGCTTTCGCCTAGTTTGTTCGACAAAATAACCTGCTAATAACTGTACATCACCCACTCTCTCATAAAGTCTAGGCACTCTAATGGGGTAAACGCTTAACCTGTGGTACAAATCCGCACGAAAACGCCCTTCACCTACTTCTTCTTTTAAGTCTCTATTGGTGGCAGCAACAATGCGCACATCCACTTCCTCGACATTATCTTGGCCAACCGGCTGAATCTCATTGCTCTGTATTGCCCTTAATATTTTACTCTGCGCACCAATAGGCAGCTCCCCTATTTCATCTAAAAATAACGTACCGCCATCAGCAAGGGAAAATTTACCAGCACGGTTTCTATCAGCACCAGTAAAAGCACCTTTTACATGACCAAAGAGTTCACTTTCAATTAAGTTTTCCGGTAAAGCGGCACAATTGACATAAACCATAGGCCCATGTTGGCGCAGTGATTTTTGATGTAAAGTTCGAGCAACTAACTCTTTACCGACCCCAGTTTCACCGTAAATTAAAATATTAAAATCAGAAGAAGCAACAATATCTAGTTCTTGTTTGAGTTGTGACATAATGGGGCTCTCACCAATGAGCTCACCACCATCTCGTTTCCACGCTTCTTCTGTTAACTCCGCCACCACCCGCTGTGAATGATCTGCCCGACTTTCCAGTTGTTCTAACAAAAAAGCCGTATTAAGTGTTGCTGCTGCAATGGCTGAAATTACCTCTAACACACGCACTTCAATATCTTCAAAGTCATGGGGAGTTAAGCTATCAATCGTTAATAAACCCAACAAATTATCATCATAATACAGTGGCAATCCCATGCATGAATGCACAGGTAAATCGCCAGCACGGTCAATCAATAGGCCATCATAGGGATCGGGTAACGATGAGTCAGCAGCAAAACGAATTGGTGACTTTGATTGACACAGAGCTAAAAACCTTGGGTGTTCTTCAACATAAAAACGACGGCCTAAGGTATCTCTGCTTAACCCTTGTAAAGCGATAGGTTTAAGCACATCACCATGAAAAGATAAAAGTGCTACAGCATCACAAGCAATTGTTTTTCTAACAGTATCTAATAACCGATCGAACCTATCTTTGCTATTTAAACTCGTCGCAAGGTCAAGAGCTAGCTCAATAATGGCTGTTGATGATATTTTTTTCATAACTTTTCCTGTTGAAATAATTGCCCTGTTGAACGCCCATGCATTGTTAAAACATTTTATGACTATCACAAAGAGCCAAAGTAACACATACGAGTCATTATGACTACATGCCAACTGAGTCATAATGACTTCCTTCTTATACACAAAATACATAACCCATTGTATATAAAGTAAAAATAAACTTGGCATTTGCTTTGCAGTTACTAACCGTAATCAAAGTAAATCAACAATAATCAATAAGAGCTTACTATGTATTCGCAATTTTTCATCGCTGCTCAACTGCCTAAAATAGAAAACGCGCTAGCTTTTCAAAAATGCTTAGTTATAGGTAACTATTTAATGTTGTTGTCTTTTTGTATCGTGGTTACGTCTATTTTTATTACTTTCGCTCTAGATGAACATTTCACTATTTCAGCGCAAGTATCTGCACATATTGCCACGATTATTTTTGCGGGTTTACTCAAAATTGGCGATGTATTGCGCTGCATTGCTTTACATGGTTTTGGTCAAAGGAACTTTTAATATGTTACACATTCAAGACTCAGAAAGCGCTCAATTAAACTATGATCAACCAAGCTCAGATCAACAAGATAGCAATGCACTTAATTATGTAGCACAACACCCGGTATTAGATTTACCCTTTAGAAGCTACTTTTTACTTTCTGTTGCTTGCTCTATGGTGGCACTCGGCATATGGGCTGCTTATTTTAATGGCTACTTCACGTTTGCTGAAAATGGCATTACTGCGCTGGCTTGGCATGTACATGAAATGATTTTTGCTTTTGGTGCCACTGTTGCCGTCGGCTTTATTCTGACCGCCGCACAAACATGGACAGGACAACCAAGTATTAAGGGCTTAGCGGTGCTAGCTTTCGTCGGGCTGTGGTTATTTGTTAGAGTCGCATTATTGATTAACTCACCCAGCACTATAATTGTGGCTATCGTCTTGCAAAGTTTCTGGTGGTTGGGCTCAATTTTTGTCTTTACTCGGTTGGTATTCAAAAGCAACAACCGACGAAACTACTTATTCATTCCATTGTTATCAGCATTGATGTTACTCAATATCGCTTTATTGCTGCTTGATTTTCATGGCTATCATGAAACAACACGCCACATTGCTAGAACCAGTGTCTTATTGTTTTGCTTATTGATGGGTATTTTAGGTGGTCGTGTCATTCCTTTTTTTACCGTTTCAGGCGCTAAACTTGATCCGTTCAAAACGCCTAACTGGCTGACACCTTTGTTAACGATCACGTCTATTTTTGGTGTATTAATCTTTTTTAGTTCAGCTTTTATTGAATTACCCTTTAGACCGGCAGTATTAATGATAACGTCCGGTCTACTTCACCTTATTAGGCAAGGTTATTGGCGCAGTTTTGCTACCCGAAACATCGCTTTATTATGGTCACTGCATATCGCCAACTTTTCCTTAGGTTTAGGGCTGATTTTACTTGGTCTAAGTTATTTTCAGACACACAGCATAGAGTACTTCAACGTATCATTTGCCTTTGGTGATGCCTTGCACTTAATAACCATAGCCGCAATGGCTTTGATGATTTTTGCCATGATGTGCCGAGTATCCTTAGGTCATACAGGGCGAGCATTAATACCGAGCAAATTAGTTTCCTGGGTGTTCTTCTTGATTATCTTTTCAGCATTTACCCGAGCTGTACTGCCAACGATAACATCACAAGCATTGCTTGCTTGGAATATTAGCGCACTAGCTTGGCTAATCGCCGGCTTGTTTTTCTTAAAGGTTTACTTGCCTATTTTAACAACTAAGAAGATTGAAAAATCCTTTAGTCGTTAAAACAAAAGTAGAAAATTTTCTTTAAATAAAGCTCCTAGCTGATTTACCTAGGACGAATTATTACCTTCGGAGTAAACATGTTAACTGATAAACATATCGACATTATTAAGAGTACTATTCCCCTATTAGAAAACGCAGGGCCAGCATTAACAGGGCATTTCTATCAACGGATGTTTAGCCACAATCCTGAGCTGCAAGATATCTTCAATATGGCTAACCAACATTCAGGGAGACAACAAGTTGCTTTATTTGAAGCCATTGCTGCCTATGCTAAAAATATTGAAAACCTTGCCGCATTAACCACAGCTGTGGAGCGCATTGCGCAAAAACATACTAGTTTTAATATCAAAGCCGATCATTATGCCATTGTTGGTCATCATCTAATTGAAACACTGCGTGAATTAGCCAGCGACGTTTTTACTGCCGATGTTGAAGAAGCCTGGATTGCTGCATATCAATTTTTAGCACAAATATTTATTGATCGAGAAGCACAGTTATATCAAGAGCGCGCAGAAACTTTAGGTGGTTGGCGAGATGCTAGAGCCTTTACAGTAGTCGATAAAGTGGTGGAATCAGAACTTGTCACCAGTTTTGTCTTTATGCCCGTTGATGACCAAGCTGTTATTGGCTTTCAACCAGGTCAGTATCTAGGTATCGAAGTAGCAGATCCAAGTAGAGAGTTTAAAGAAATTCGTCAATATTCATTATCAACTAAAGCCAATGAACAAACCTATAGAATTTCTGTCAAACGAGAAGTAAATAACCTAGATGGCATAACAACTAAAGGCATAGTATCTAATTATTTGCATGATGAGGTAAATGTTGGTGATAGCATCAATTTATATGCGCCAGCAGGTGACTTTTTCTTTCATGATCGCCAAGCACCTGTAGTGCTGCTTTCTGCGGGTGTCGGTATAACGCCGATGCAAGCCATTTTAGAAACACTAGCACAGCAAGGTTATAACCATCCTGTTCAGTATCTGCATGCTTGTGAAAACAGTGAACAACATTCATTTGCTCAACGAACGACAGAGCTTATTGAGCAAAATAATTGGCAACAACATATTTGGTACCGAACGGGCGAGGTATCACAGCAGCATATACGGCAAGGCATGGTGGATTTTACTCAAATAGATTTACCTATTGAACAAGGTGATTTTTATCTTTGTGGCCCAATTCCCTTTATGCAATTTGCCAAGCAGCAACTACTAACGTTAGGTGTACCAGCAAGCAATATTCACTATGAAGTATTCGGCCCTCACGCTGACTTATAAATAGTTCATAACTTTTTTATAAGTAAATGACTTAAAAACCAGTACTAATAGCACAGGGATTAGTACTGGTTTTTCTTACTCAACACTCCTGTTAATTAGTTTTACTCGCAGTAAAGTTAAGTTGAAAATCCGCTGATAATGCCTAATTCAATATAATTTTTGAGGTAATAGTCTATAGCAATGTCGGCATCTACAGCCTTAACACTTTCAATTGTTGCTTCAAAATCCAGCCCCTTCTCAATTGACTGTAAAAAGGTAAATTCACTCTCCGCTACCGTCATCATTTCAGTTTTTAATCCTTGTCGAAATAGCACGATAAAAGTATCACGCGTACCATCAAGAGAGAGCTCACTAATTTCAGGCGCATTCTCTTGATTCATCTGCCAAATTTTGTCAACTGGCATGGTCGAAGACATTATTGAGGCTGAGGGACTCAATGAAAAAATTATGTCCTCTGATGAAGTAACTTTTGCCAAGCGAGTCCAATCAAAATAGCTATTATCATTCGCTAATGAGCTTTGATGAAAAAGCCACTCAAGATGTGCAACGTCTTGAAGATAGGGTAAATGTTTAACTTGCTCAAATGCAGCTAAGAATGATGAAAAACTTTCGCCGTAATCGTCCATATTGCCAGTGGTTGGCCACTGCTTAACAATATAGGATTTACACATTAGCTGAAAAAAGTCCTTACCAACTAACTTTTCAATTACAGGATAACTCAGGCGTAAAGAATTAGTGATATTGGCGATGGCACTACGCTGATAAATTCCCATCAGACCTCGGGCCGAAATGAATTGCGTATCCAGATCTTTAGCCATTAAAGTCTTATCGATGGTTAACGTGCCCGATAAACAATCATGGATAAAGTTTGTTTGCAGCTGCGCGAGTGTAGTCATAATCAGCCTTGCCCCTTAACTGCTTCAGCTATATGCCTTGAATTTTCGATACATTCAACCTTGTTAATAATCGCTTCCGCTTTGCTTTTTTCATCCAACAAAACAGCAAGTTCAGGAATATTAGTATCCCACTCAATCAGAGTGGGTATGGCGCCAAAACGTTTAATCGCTTGCTCATATAAAAGCCATACATCATCACATACCCTATGACCATGGGTATCTATATAAAGCTCTTTTCCTTCAATAATCTCTGTACTAAAACCGGCTAAATGTATTTCCTTTACCGCAGATAACGGCATATTATTTAAATAAGTTAAGCTGTCAAAGTGATGATTATGGGCACTGACATAAATATTATTTACATCAAGTAATAAGCCACAGCCAGTTTCATCTGCCAATGAAGATAAAAACTGCCACTCTGTCATTGAAGAGTCTACATACGTTAAATAACTTGAGGGGTTTTCTACTAATATCTGCCTTTGAAGAGTATCTTGCACCCGATTAATATTGTTAGCCACAATAGAAAAGGCCTCTTGAGTAAGCGGAATAGGTAGCAAATCAGGTAAGTAATGTCCCCCAGGAGATGCGCTCCATGAAAGGTGATCGGAGATCAAGTCTGGTTGCAACCATTCAATTGTACTTTTGATATTGTGAAGGTGTTGCTCACGAACAGGGCAGTTAATTGCTGCTGAGCCCAAAGACATGCCAACACAATGAGCAGATATAGGGTAATGTTGGCGGATCTGAGCTAAATATTTTGATGAAGTACTTGCTTGACTAAAAAAATTTTCCGTATGAATCTCTAGCCAAGGAACGTCCGGCTTATTGTTAAGAAACTCTTGGAAGTGCTGATGTTTCAGTGATATTCCAACGCCTTGAATACTATGCATGATTAAAGCTACTCATACCAAATCGTTTAAGTATAAATTTGATAAGGCGCACAATACTTTACTTCTGCGCCTTACCTTTAAACTTATAAATTATTAACTTTTATTCTCTCAACTATTTTTTCGCTGGTTTTAATGCTTTGACCACACCACCGGTTATTTTGTCACAAGTGCCTTGAGGAACATAAACCCACTCATGTGGAGAATTATCCGTTGTTGCTTGACCTGCGCAATTATGACTACCATTTAACGCGCCACAGTCATTTTTACCTGCTTTGGCTATACCGGCACACTTTTCCCATGAAGTAGGTTGATTTGGGACGGCATTAACAGAAGTCGCGGTTAACACGCCTAATGCTAAAATACTTGAGATAGCTGCAGTGGCAATTTTTTTGTTGTCCATAGTGATATCCTTTAAGTGTAATTAATTGTTGTGTACAAAAATAAGACAGAGAATAAGAATAATAAATTTCATAAATAGTCATAATTTGTGAAGTATTGAAGGCATCATAAAACTAAAAGCCAGCGAGTTATTTTCTAACTTACTGGCTTTTAAGAATAAGATGTTTTTTATTTTTTTGAAGCTTCGAATATAGCCAGATCACTCAGTGATAAACTATTTTTCGCTTTCACCGTCGGTAAGAAACGATAGCCTCTTTGCTCACTTTATCGGATGGCATGTAATGGCGCCCCCTGAGTTAAACACTTTATTATCATCACAATTAACTGTGTGATTTATTGGCTTGCCCCTTGGAACGCACTCCAAGCGGAATCTACTGGTAAAATATTATTTTTTGCAATATAGCTATTATAGAGAGAAATCATTGTTTTTAGTTTCTGTGGGTACTTAGCTTCTAACGGGTTAGACTCTGATGGATCGGAGACCACGTTATATAAGTGCCATTTGCCATCACCGAACATACCAGTTCTTACTTTCATCGCTTTAAATTCACCTTGCATCACATAACCATTTCCAAAGAGTTCAAATGCCCACCAGTCTTTATCGGTTCTAACCACATCAGAGTGTCCATCTAAGAAAGGTTTGATGCTAATGCCACTTGGCGGTATAACTTTTTTATTTTTGTACTGAGTCATCGGGTGTTTAACGTTGGCGTACTCCAAAATAGTCATGGGAACATCTTTCACATAAACAACCGCATTTGACTTTTGACCTGCTCGAGCATAATCAGTGCTGAAACCACCTGGCGGCACAATCATTAAAGGAACACGTATACCACCCTCACCAACAAACCACTTCCACCACTGCAAACCACCTGTCGCGGCATTAGCCCAAGAGGTGCCAATAACATTTTCCGAGTTGGCTGTACCAATCGCTTCGAAAGACGAATCGAACTGGGTTTCAAGCCATTTTGCCATCTCTGGATTACCGGTTTTTGGATTGGTCGGTTCAAAACCTTCCGGGCCATTATCGGTCATGTAAACGACTAGCGTATTGTCTAACTGATCTGACTCTTTTAAATACGCTAAAATTTGACCAATACGATTATCTTGATCTTCAATCATAGCGGCATAAGTTGCCATTATTTTGGCCTGTTTTTCTTTATTCTCTTGTGAAAGGCTTTCCCACTTAACGGTAAGATTATTAAATGGGGCTTCCGTCGCTTCATGTGAAATCAAGCCTTCAGCTTTAAGACTCTCATATCGTGATTTTTTCAATCCGGCATAACCCAATTCAAGGTACTTAGGATAATATTTCATGATTAGCTCTTGAGGGGCTTGTATAGGGAAATGAGCCGTTGTAAATGCCATATAAGCAAACCAAGGTTTATCTTTTTTCGCGCCACCTTTAATAAACTCTAACATTTGATTAGTATAAATTTCTCCAGAATAAACACCTTCAGGGCGATCATATTTTTCACCGTTTAAAGTCCAATCCTCTTTTCTTTTAACATTTAAACCATTTGGATCTTTAAAATCAGGTGTCATTGCCAAGTCATTCCAATGGTTAGATCCACCAGATAAAATACCAAACTCTTTAGTAAAGCCCCATTCCAGTGGACCTTTACCGCCAGATTCTTCACCACCTAAATGCCATTTCCCTGACTTATACACTTCATAACCATCATCGTTTAATAGTTCCGAAATCGTTACGGCATCTTTCGTGAGATAACCTTGATAACCTTTTTTACCTCTGGTCGGCGGGTAAATAGAGTAATCAAAAGATCCTAAACCCACTTCAATATTATCGTTACCGGTAAAAAGCATTGAACGTGTTACTGAGCAAACAGGTGAGACGTGGAAGTTAGTAAAACGAATGCCCGCATCAGCAATTTTATTCATATTCGGTGTGTGAACCTCTGAGCCATAGGCTCCGATATCACCAAAGGCAGTATCATCTGCCACCAAGAGCAAAATATTGGGTTTCTTAGCCTCGGGCTCTGCAGCCATATTGGTTTGAACATGTTCTGACTGCTCCGCACAACTGGCAAGTAATATGACGGTAGAAAGGATGGTTAATATTTTTTTCATAAATTTTCCCAGAGTGTCTTAATAGTATTTTGAATTAATTTTCTCCATGGATTTCGTCGGTTTATATCCAATATGACGTCCACTCAACTACAACAGAAATAACACTGTATTGAGCTTTAAAATCCATTTATAGTATCTAAGACAGTATATTAACCTTGAATAGGCATGAGTATGCAGTTTCCGAAAACGTGCTGTTTATGTCACGATTAATTTAACGAGACAAAAAAATGCTTATAAATAAAGGATGTTAATAAGCGATGGAAATTCACCCAACAGTTTCTCATAACGCTACTGACAGCATTGTCAGAGAGATATCAACCTCTGATGTTGACGAGCTATCCCTATTTCAACGTCATAAAAATCGACGATATACTCAATTACAACCTGGGCAACTAAATGGTGAATATCTAGAAGCTAATTTAGGTGAGGTACAAATTTTTCGTGAAAACCTCAATGCAGGAGCATTAATTGAAGCAGCCCCCGCAAGCACGTTTCTTCCATTTGCAGCAGTAATTTCAAATGCCGACAACTTTAACTATTGTGGAAAACAAAGAGGAAAAAATACCATATTGCAAGCCACAGGTGGTTTTTGGGATGCCAGTTTTAAACAACATTTGAAATTTATCGTTGCCGCATTTGATAGAGATACTTTTTGCCGTAATATTGAATTACTCACCGGTGAAGAAATTCCAAATACCTGGTTAGTCAGTAAAGCTTCTTTAACTGAAGCTTCATCATTAAAAAACTATGCTGATGGTCTAGAGAGTATTCTTACGACAGTACAAAATAGTCCCGAAATATTAAAAAAAGAAAATGCTCAACGCATGCTAGCAGATAGTATTTTACGGCTGACTTTGGCTGTACTCACTAAAACAACCCCCATTAATGAAATGCAAGTAACTCAATCTAACAGAGCTAAAGGTGTTCGTTTAGTGATTGATTACCTTCACCATTATGCAGAGCAAGTTCCTACAATTCCTGAACTTTGTAATATTGCACAGTTAAGTGAAAGAAACCTCCAGTACGCTTTTAATGAATACTTAGGCATTACCCCGATCCGATATTTACGCTTAGTGCGACTTAACGGTGTCAAACGTGATTTAGTCCACGCCATTCCCAATAAAGATCGTATTGTTGATATAGCACTAAATTGGGGGTTTTTAGAGTTAGGCCGATTTGCAGGCGAATACCGACAACTGTTTCAAGAGTTACCTTCTGAAACACTCAGTAAAAATAAAATGCTTTAATGAAGCCAACTTTTACTTCTTGTTAACACTGAACGATAACCTGTAATTATGCCCAACATAATAGGCGTTTGAATTACGAAAAAGACAGCAGCAAACAGTAAGTAGTCGGTATTTTTAAAAATACTAACCGCAATCAACGCAGCTAAAGCTAAATTTCGTACTGGAAATTCTATCACCACAGCCGCCTCATCTTTCTTATTCAGTTTCAACAGCAAACTTACAGCATAAGCAATTAACAGCGAGGCAAAGGTGAAAACCAATGCCAATAAAAGTAACGAAGATAATTGCTCAATAATTTTTTGATGAAATTTAAAGAAAATAGCCAACAAAAGTAACAGTAGCCCTGCAGCGCCTATTTTTTCCATGATTGGCATAAGCTTTATCATCAATTTAGGCTTCATAGTTCTTAAAAACATGCCAAGTACTACAGGACAAAGAAGCAGCAATACTAACTGAAGTGCTTGCTTAACGACAATATTTTCTAAAGCGAAATCAACGCCTAATAAAGAGGGAAACACAGTTAACATCACTAGCGGCAAAATAAGTACTGAGACCAAACCATTAAACGCAGTTAAGGTGACAGACAATGCCACATTTGCTTTTGCTAAAAAACTATAAATATTAGAAACGGCTCCGCCAGGGCACAGTGACACTAACAACATGCCTCCCGCGACTAAATGTGGTGGTTGCATCACTTTAATGATTAACCAAGCACAAAGAGGTAACAACAGCATTTGTCCTAGCGTCACTGCAATAACTTGTTTCTTTTGCCCCCTAAGATTTTCTACCTCTGTTTTTTCTAAACTTGCCCCTATGATAAACATTAAAAAAAACACCAGTACAGGAACGGCTAATTCAATCATTTCCATATTAATTGTTACCTAACACTCAGTTGAACTTGTTGATAAGTTAGCATTATATCTTATTCAGTTACCTAGGCAGAGAAAATAAATCGCGGGTATCAAACATCTAACTTCCCTTTAGTAAAAGTCTTATCACTAATTAATAAACCATTACCTATCCTGGCCAAATAATGATTAAATTTTCTATAAAACAACAAAAATTTAGTATTAAAAACTATAACAACACTATTTATTAAAATATTAAGCAAAACAAAACTCTCTATTACATGGAACAATAACTTCACCTAGAAACTTGTAAACTTTAGCCTTTGAGTTCCCTTAAAGGCTATTAATTAACAATATGACTTAATGCCACTTTAGAGAGTCTCATGCATAAATTAGTTAACGATAGTCAACAGCCACTCAGTTTAATATATCTCGATGCTAATGCGACCACGCAAGTATTACCACAAGCCGCCTCTGCAGCGTTATCAACAATGGAAACTCTCTTTGGTAACCCTAGCAGTAGTCATGTTACTGGCTTGCAAGCCAAACAGATAGTCGACAAAGCCCGTCAACAAGCAAAACGCATTGTTGGCGCCGATGAAGGAAGAATCATCTTCACCAGTGGTGCGACCGAAGGAATCCAAACAGCAATACTGTCAGCGTTAATCAATGTTAAAAACACGCTGAATAATTCGGTTAATAACTGCAAAAACTATAGTCTATTGTATGGCGCAACTGAACATAAAGCGGTACCAAAATCGCTAAAGCATTGGAATGAAATACTTGAGATAAATGCTGAAGTAAAAGCAATTCCTGTTGACGACAAAGGACAGCTTGATATGAAGTTCATCGCTAAAGAAGTGCCTAACGCTTTGATGATTTGTACTATGGCGGTAAATAATGAAACCGGCGTATATCAAGATATAAATTCACTTGACCGAACTATACGAGCTAATAACCGCAAGGTAGCCTGGATGGTAGATTGCGTACAAGCTTTAGGTAAAACAGACTTATCCTTAGCGCAAACGAGTATCGATTACGCACCTTTTAGCGGTCACAAGCTTTATGCGCCTAAAGGCATTGGTTTTATGTATGTAAAAGAAAAGGCGCCATTCACCCCTTTTATCGCCGGCGGCGGTCAAGAAAGTGGTTTACGTTCCGGTACTGAGAACTTGCCTGGCTTAGCAGCATTAAGTGAAATATTTAATATGTTGTTAGGTGAAAGTAAAACTAGCTTTAAGTCGGTTGAAAGCCTACACTCATTTCGCCAGCAAATTGTCTCAGCATTAGCTCAAGCATTTCCTGAAATTGTCTTTAATCATAGTTTTGAAAATTCTGTGCCGACCACCATTAATTTTTCCGTCCCAGGATTTAGCTCAAAAGAAATAATGGACTTATTTGATTCCGCAAATATCCGAGTGAGCTCAGGTTCAGCCTGCAGCTCTAAAGTAACACGTAGTTTTGTTTTAGATGCCATGGGACTCCCTGCATGGCAGGGTGAATCAGCAATTAGAATGTCATTTGGGCCTGCGATGACACAAAGTGAAGTTGACAGTGCCTGCAGTAGGATAGTTTTCGCTGCGCAAGCATTAGCACAATGCTGTTTGGTTATAGATAAAAAAAATATCAACACAACAACTATAGATCACCAGGATAAAGCTACGTTAGATGGCCTAATGCAATTTAAAGTCGGGGCAAGTTGTAGCTGGTTATACATAGATCAAAAAACTAAATCTGCAGTTTTTATTGATCCTTTGCCAGAGCTAACCGCTCGCTTACACACATTACTCACTTGTCGAGGGCTCGAACTCATTGCTGTCATTGATACTCACAGCCATGCAGACCATATTTCATGTCGTAAAAGTATCGCCCAATCACAACTAGCCGAACAACAAACAAACTCACTCGGTTGGCCTGCAGATGCAAAACTAACGACAATTAATGGCCAAGAGTATCCTTACATTACATTGGGCGATAAGTGGTTAATTAACATCGCGACACCTGGCCATACTGAAGATAGTATTAGCTTGCTATTATGTGATCCTATTAAGAATTCAAGCGATAAATTGAGGGTTCATTATACCTTCTGTGGCGACTTGATTTTAATGAATAGCCTAGGCAGAACCAACTTTTCAACGAGTAGTGCACCAGCGATGTACTCAAGCTTACAGTTGCTAACCGCACTTATTGGCACCAAAAGCTTGCTCTGTCCAAGTCACGATTATAACAACGAATTTACTTGTCATATTGAAACGGAAATGGCTCGCAATTCACTACTCGCCCGAGTAGTTAATAATGAAATAAATAGTGAAGCATTTTCTCGACAAAAAATGACAATGGATAAAAATATTATTGATGAATCCGGTTTTGAAATTATGTGTGGAGCATCGCTAGGCACTTGCCAAGAATTTATGGTACGTGAATATAACAGTACTAGCTTAGCCAATGCGGTAAAAAAATTGACTAATATGAAGCTAATTGATATCCGTGAACCACACGAATACGCGCTACAACACGATAAAAAATTCACTCACAATGTCCCCTTAACTCGGCTGGTGCACTTTGTAGAAAAGCAGCAGCTACATAAAGAACAAGAGTTAGTATTGGTTTGTCGCAGTGGTAGTCGCTCACAACTGGCTGCGCAAGCTTTAGCACGTTTAGGTTTTAAAAACGTCGGCCATTTGAAAGGTGGTTATGCTTTGCATCAATACTAATAAGCTTTATTGTTTATGTTAAATTAAAAAGCCAGCATAGTTGCTGGCTTTCTCTCTACTTTGATTAGTTAAGTCAAAAGTGAAAATCTAAAGGGAATATAATCACCCATTACAATAGGTGCTTATCTAAAAAGCCAACAACCTGTTTCATATAAGCTCTTTGATTTTCAGGGTTAAAAAAACCATGGCTTTCATCACCAATGACAAACCATTCGTATGCCTTTTTTTCCTTATCAAGCGCTGCTCTTAATCGCTCTGCATGCTCAAAAGGTGCTCGTTTGTCTTTCTCGCCATGGGCCAATAAAATAGGTATTTGTATTTTTTCGACATAGTTAACTGGCGACATACTTTTTAGCAGTTGTTCATCTGTACCTAAAACGCGTTTTAGGTAGCTCATACCTGAACGTGTTTGTTGGATATCCCCTTCTTCAAACATTAACTCTAAATCATAAATACCGGCATTGGCTATGGCGCATTTATAAACATCAGGGTATAAGGTTGCACTTTGTATCGCCGAATAGGCACCAAAACTCCCCCCCATAATACAGACTTTATTATCCGCCGCTTTGTTATTTTTAACCAACCATTGGTAACCATCCAATATATCTTGTTGTACTCGACTTCCCCATGATCTATAGCCTGATTTTTCATAATTAGCCCCAAATCCCCCTGAGCCACGGTAATTTACCTGTAAAACAGAATAACCATTAGAAACTAAATATTGGACTTGAGTAGAGAACTCCCAATAATCTCTCACGCCATGAGGTCCACCATGAACTAAGACAACGGTGGGTGCTAACTCATCTTTTTGTTTTGCTTTTGCTTGGGTAAAAAAACCATTGAGCATCGCCCCATCGGATGCTTCAAATTTAATAGGTTCAACTTGAGCAAAATCAGCGCTTTGAAATTCAGGTTTGAATTGAAATAGCCTCTTTAGTTTATTCGATTTCCTATCAAGTAAATATAAACTGCCGGGATCAATATCAGATGAAACAAACACGACATAAACCTGCCCATCTTCAGTTTTACTGGTTACATTAACTGAGCTATATGGAAACAGCTTTAACAGCTCTTTAAAAGCTTTTGCTTCTTCATGCTTTTTATTGAGAATTAAATAGGCTGGGTAACCATCATCCACCCGAACGGCATACGCTGAACGGTTATCTGTGGTCATTTCGACATCGGTTATGTTCACTTTTTTATCTGTATAAACCGATTTATATTGAAAGTTTTCCAGATTTAATTTGAAAATACCTTTAATGTCTTGTTGGTAATCATCAATGGTATAAAGAGACTTTCCTGAATCATCAATAAACAATGGCTGTACACGTGAACCCACAATATCTTGAGGGATATGTTGCCATTTACCATCTTGCCTAAAATAAAGTTTAGTATCATTATTACCATCTATTCCTACAACAAACTTAACCTGACCTTGACTATCCGTTATGAACCGAGAAAATGGCACAGGAGATTTAACCACTTTCCGTTTAATAACTCCGGTGTAAACATTCAGTTTTAATACAGTGGCGGTTCTTTCCCCTGTTGTACTCATCGGGGTAGAGCTAATCAAAATATGCTTTTTATCTTCTGGCAGGATATCGATAATTTCCCCCCAGCCAAATGTAGATTGTTTCTTTTTAATAAAACTGCCTGTTTGTTTTTCTCCAGCGCGATAGCCAAAAATCATCTTACCTCTTGAGCCATCCATATTTATCGCGAATAACTCGCCATAAGGTTGAGGTTCTTCAATCCAGGGATCGCGCTTGGCAAGGCTGATAACGACGCGTTCATTATTCACCCAAAAGTACTGATAAATTTCTAATCGGCTAGGAAGCTTAGAGCCTGAAAGAGGTTTTAGTGTTTTACTATCGACAAAAACAAGCGTCGCCTCCCCTTTATCAAATACTGAGACGGCTAGGTGTTTGCCATCAGGAGAAATTTTTGCATTTTGATACTGCGCTCGCTCAAATATACCATCCCAATTTTTAGCGTAGCCCGTCGCTGAAATGAAAATAAAGCCAAGCAAAATGACTTTTCTTAAAAATATAAACACACTGTTCTCCTTTATTTAAAACGGGTAAAACAATCAATTACTCAAGTAAAAGTTGAATTAACCAAAACTTCCGATGTAAAAATCGATGAAAAAACTGAAATAAAATATATCACAAATACAAAACATAACGCGGCTGAATCGGCCACTATTGTTTTTTTAAGCTGATTCGAAAGACTTAATATAGCTATTGAATCCAGTAATGATCATCACTATGCCAACCGCTTTAGTATTTTTTATTAAAGCAAAGTTAATCTGTTAAGCAGACGATTCACCTGTTATTTGGGGCATCACTTCTGGCTTAGTTGCTGACGCACCTTCTTTGTCAGGAACTTTATCTGTCATAGAGAGATATCCTTAAATTAACGAAACAGCTTTTGTTAAAATAATGTAACAGAAATTTTGGATAAACTGTATTCATTATTTCTTCAATACAGTAAACACTTAAAACACCGCGTTAAGACGATCTGTTTCAACATTAAGCCTAATGGGTGCTTAGCCCCTGTGGCTCCTTGATAATATATATCTCAGGATGAATAAGTTGATAGACAATCATTGTGCTCAATTACTTTCAGCATTAATAATTATGAATAAACAAAGCGCATTTCAACAAACATCCTAAATTATTGAATTTTCAATTCAGCTATTTAATAAATAATTCTGGATGCTTGTTATGAAAAAAATACATTTTGATTTTCATTCGATTGGTACATTTATTAATGTCGTGGTTATTTGCTTGGCAATAATTATGGGCAGTATTGTAGTCGCAGAAGAATACAATACTGGCAGTATGAGCCTAAATATTGATAATGATGGCTTGCTTGGCTCGGATAGAGGATACACCAACGGACTATTTTTCAAATTCAACTCAAATAGTATTATTGATATAGAAAAGAACTCTCCCTTATTACTTAACATCGTAGGTAATTGGTTAGCCTTAGATAATCAAAGCAACAAAGGCTGGGGCATCACGATTGGTCAACAGATTTGGACGCCAGCCGACATAAGTTCTACTATTGAAGGTGAAAATGATAGACCTTACACAGGCTTTTTATTTATTGAAGCGAGTATTACAGAGTTTTCAGAGGATTCGGTCAATAAATACCATTTGATGCTAGGCGCAGTGGGGCCAGATGCTTTTGGTGAGGATTCACAAAAGTCAGTTCACAGTTTAATAGGCTCGCCAAAACCCATGGGCTGGGCTAGACAAATTAAAAACCAAACCGTGTTTAATCTTGCTTATGAAGGTCAAAGGTTATTGATGAGATCGAACGGCTGGCTTGATAAAGACTTCGATAATGGCTTCTCAGGTAGAGTAAATATTGGTAATTATCAGAGCGAAATTGCATTAGGTAGTACTATTAGGTGGGGCACAGCTTTACATGAAAGTTTCGCCAGTATAGGTAATATGCCAGGTAATTACATTGACGTAAGTGTTTTATCAAAAAGTCGATCAGGACAATTTTATTACTTATCAGTAGAAGGCAGATATAGATTTCAAGATATTACTATTGATGGTGCACGCCCTAAGCATTTATTTGATGTTCATACTGAACATTGGCAAGCAACGATATCTAGCGGCTCCGTTTATTATCAAGAATCATGGGGACTAGCATTTAGTATTATTACCAGCTCTCCTGACTATAAAGAAGACCTACGCAAGTATAATTCAACGGCATCGCTTGAAGTATTCTGGCGGGCTTAATAATAGAAGTTATTACGTTAACATTACTGTAGTTACTAACGTTAGTAACACAATCATATTTCCTTTTCGCTGCAATAATTTGTTTATTTTGCAGCGTTTTTTTATAAATTAATAATGATTAGACAGATGGTAGCATTGTCTGGACTCCTAGTTCCCTTTACCACTTTAATTACACGTATATTATGACTTCGTTCATTAGCCACTATTCATGAATATTACGGCTGAGAACACTTAAATTTATACTATTATCATCAGGAAAAAATTATGACTTTATCAGCACACCAACCAAACGACATGGCACTTTATCATTATGACAGCTGCCCTTTTTGCGCGAAAACACGTCATGCAATACATGAACTTGATCTCACTATTGAACTCCGAAATATTCAAAAAAACCACCAACATCGCATTGAACTACAGCAAGGAGGTAAAAAAACACAAGTACCTTGTTCACGTATCGAACAACCATGTGGTAAAGCGAAGTGGTTATATGAATCCAATGACATAATCAGCTTTTTACGCAATAGAAAATAAGCGATTTCATTTACATTAACCTCATAATTTACATAGGACTATTCTCATGAAGGTAATCAATGTCGATGTTGCCATTATTGGTACAGGCACTGCAGGAATGGGCGCGTATCGCGCCGCGAAAAAACATACTGACAAAGTGGTTTTAATTGAAGGAGGAGCTTATGGCACGACTTGTGCTCGCGTTGGTTGCATGCCAAGTAAATTATTAATTGCAGCGGCAGATGCCTCTTATCACGCGAGTCAAACAGATCTGTTTGGTATTCAAGTTGACCGCATTAACATAGACGGTAAAGCCGTAATGAAGCGCGTGCAAGCTGAACGAGATCGATTTGTTGGTTTTGTGGTTGAGTCAGTAGAAAGCTTCGATGAACATGATAAAATTCACGGCTTTGCCAAATTTATAGATGAGCATACCTTACAAGTAGATAATCATAGCCAAGTAATCGCAAAACGTATTGTCATCGCCACGGGTTCTCGTCCTAATTACCCTGAGTTTTTGGCCGCTGCCGGCAGCCGCTTATTAACCAATGATAATTTATTTGAGCTTAACGATTTACCCAAGTCTGTCGCAGTCTTTGGCCCTGGTGTTATAGGGCTCGAACTAGGACAAGCGTTAAGTCGATTAGGCGTAAAAGTCAAAGTATTTGGCCGCAGTGGCTCCGTTGCCAACTTGCAAGACGAAGAAATGAAGCGCTACGCAGAAAGAACCTTTAACGAAGAGTTTTATTTTGATGCACAAGCAGACGTCATTAGTACCCTAGAGAAAGATGAGGCTGTTGAAGTAATATACTTTGATAAAGCAGGGCAAAAAACCACTGAGTCATTCCAATACATTTTAGCAGCAACTGGGCGTACAGCGAATATAGACAAACTAGGGCTAGAAAATACGAGCATTGAACTTGATGAAAAGAACAATCCATTATTTGATGAGTTAACTCTGCAAACTTCAGTTGACCATATTTTTGTCGCAGGTGATGCCAATAATACCTTAACTCTGCTGCATGAAGCAGCCGATGATGGAAAAGTTGCGGGCACTAATGCTGGTACTTATCCCGTTATCGCCCAAGGACAAAGACGCGCGCCATTATCGGTTGTTTTTACTGAGCCACAAGTTGCCAGTGTCGGCTTATCGTTAAAAAAAATAGCAGATTTATATGCCGATCAAGGTACCACGAGTTATGTCGTTGGCCAAGTCAGCTTTGAAGGTCAAGGTCGTAGTCGCGTTATGGGTAAAAATAAGGGGTTATTAAAGGTCTACGCTGATCAAACTTCAGGTGAATTTTTAGGTGCTGAAATGTTTGGCCCTGCTGCAGAGCATATTGGTCACTTACTCGCTTGGGCAAAACAACAGCAGATGACAGTTCAATCGATGCTTACCATGCCTTTTTACCATCCAGTAATTGAGGAAGGTTTACGTACTGCACTAAGAGACGCACAGCATAAACTGTCGGTTGAAAAACAGAGTATTAATGAATTTATCATGACCCATGACAATGCTATGAAATTAGTCATATAGCTCAGCTTAATAAAATAAGATCAACGTCAGTTATATGTAGAGGCAACTTAGTAATTATTACTCACTGAGCTGTCTTTGCTTAATAAACTGTAATTACCTTAAGGGTTAATTCCGACCGGCCATGACACCACCATCAAGATCCCAAATAGCTCCTGTTACCCAAGAAGTCTCTGAAGATAATAGAAATCCAATACTATTAGCTATATCATCAACGGTTCCTATTCTTCCAATCGGGTGGAATTCATTAAATCCAGCTAGTGCTTCATCTAGTTCTGCAGGCTCAATAAAAGCGTGGTAAATAGGCGTTTTCACTACCGCTGGAGATACAGCGTTAACACGAATATTATCTTCAGCTAGTTCCATTGCCATATGTTGAGTTAACGCATGCAAACCAGCTTTTGCCATAGAATAAGCTGAAGAAGGTGTCGCTTTAATCGCTTTTTGTCCCCACATAGAACCAATATTGACAATGTTACCGCCGCCCTGTTTTTTCATATTTTCAGCGACTGTTTGAGCAATAAAGAATGTTGCCCTGTTGAGTTCCATGTAAGTATTATAGTCATCAATATTATGTGCTAAAAACGCCTTTGGGCTAAAATATCCAGCGGCATTCACCAAGTAACTTAAATGAACATCGTCTTGATTAATATACGATAGTAATTTTTCTAAGTCCTCGCTTTGATATAGATCCACTTGAATCGCCGATGCTTTTCCAACCTTATTAAGCTCGCTTATTGCTCGTTCAAGTTTTTCAATATTTCGCCCGACAATAATTACCTCGACATTGTGTTTAACCAATAGTTTCGCAGTTGCTAAGCCCATACCACTTGAGCCACCAATAATTATTGCTTTTCCTTGATAGGTAAAGTTCATCATTTTCTCCCGTTAATTGTTTAAAAGTAAAATAGATACCGCTAAAGAATAAGGAGATAAAATAGGTAAAAAAAGTAGGTACAATCTAGTAAGTTAGGCACTTATTGGTGTAGTTTACTGAATAATAAAGGAATGTTTTTGTATTAAAAGTTCGTTAATGAACTTGTATCTTGCTATTTGACGTTAAAATTACCAATAATCGCCAAAACTAATACTGCAAAGTAAACTTATAAATGACTGTCATCTATTTCTGCTTGCAGCTTTTCTAGTTCTGTTAATATTTTAATGAATTTATGGCCAAAAGTAGTGACTTTATATTCAACTCTAGGTGGAATTTCATTAAACATTTCTCGTTCGAGAATGCCAAACTCTATATTGCGCTTTAAACAGGCATTCAATACTTTTGTCGTTAAACCTTCGACACTTCTCACCATTTTCCCTGGTCTATTTATGTCATTATTGAGCAAGTTGTAAACGGTGAGTGACCATTTACAACCAACAATAGTTTCAACCATACGAGCAGATTTTTCAGGGGCTGACTTTCTAGAAAATGTTATAAGCTTATTATTCATAAAGATGTACCTTAAAGTGCCTACCAAACCATTTTGTGCATACTTGGTGTAGTATTTGATAAGCGATATTATATAACTACAGTTATGAAGTCTTGCTCTTTAAATTACAAGCGTTAAAGGAAAAACAATGCTCAATATGAACTTCGATAAACACGTTGTTATTAACACACAAGAACAACCTTGGATAGCAAGCCCTAAAGCCGGTGTTTGGCGTAAACCTTTAGCCAGAGAAGATGCAGAGAGAGGTCATGCAACCAGCATAGTAAAATTTGATGCCGGTGCTAGCTTTACTGAACATGATCATCCACTAGGTGAAGAGATCCTTGTACTATCAGGTACTTTTTCTGATCACAGTGGTGACTATCATGAAGGCTGCTATTTTCGCAATCCAGAGGGGTTTCTTCATGCGCCTTTTAGTAAAGAAGGCTGCATATTATTAGTCAAACTGCACCAATTTCAGCCAGGCGATAATAAGCATGTTGTTATAGATACGAGTAAAAAAAGCTGGTCCGCGGGCATGGGAAACTTAATGGTTATGCCGTTGCATAACTTCGAAGGTGAATCGACCGCACTGGTAAAATGGCCTAAAGGTGAGCGCTTTCAAGCGCACAAACACTTTGGCGGTGAAGAAATCTTTGTTATTAGTGGCGAGTTTATAGATGAGCATGGTCGCTACCCTGAAGGGACTTGGCTTCGAAGTCCCCATTTGAGTGAACATTTTCCCTATGTAGAGCAAGAAACGGTAATCTTAGTTAAAACAGGTCACCTATAAACGTATGTTCTGAATAGAATGCGCTCGATTTAGTGTATAACTTTATAAACTAAAATCAGAACGAGCACATTAATTTTTTGTTAAGCACAAATACAGCAATTTCGACCAGCGTTTTTAGCTTGGTAAAGCGCAGTATCTGCTTGTTCAAATAGTGTGGTCCACTCTGAAATATTATCATTTTGAGCAATACCAATAGACACCGAAATTGGCGGTAAAAAGGTGTTAGTATCTCTTTGTTTTAATCTCAGTTTAGAGATAGCAATACGAATTTTATCTGCAATGTTTTTTGCCTCAGCAATGGGAGTATTCGCCATTACGACTACAAATTCTTCCCCACCAAAACGTACCGCAAGATCTTGCTCACCAATATGGCTTTGAATGGTTTTTGCTATGCGCTGGATAACTTTATCACCGATAAAATGGCCAAAGGTGTCATTAACCTTTTTAAAGTGATCAATATCTATGGCTAAAGAGCAATGAGTATCAGCATGAGATAAATTTTGTAGCTTTTCATCACAGCCTCGACGATTCAATAAACCAGTTAAAGAATCAACTAATGCCTCTTGTCTTGATGAAGCGAGCTTGTCCTTTAATTGGTTAATCTCTTGCTGGGTTGTCGACAACTTTTGCGACAATTCTTCATGCTGCGCTTTAGTATTGTTTATCGTATTAAATAGATAGCTAACAATATTATCCATTGAGGTATTCGTTTTAGTCTTAGCTAAGATTTTATCTAACTTATCTAAGTTAATTGCCGCTTTATCTTCATTACTTACCTGTTTAGTAATTTGTTGTAATGTTTTACTTAAGGTTTGTTCAAAAGGGGCTAAAACTGTATTTTCAATTTGCTCAGTAAGTGATACATAACGTTTAAATAAATCAGCCATAAAATCTGCAGTGATTAATACATCTTGCTGCAGCTTTTTATTTATAGCGGCAGATAACAACTCATTTTCATTGCTGATATAGAGATAAATTACTGAGTAATTAACAGGTGTTGGGGGGATTAAGTGACTAGAGAGGAAGTCATGGGTACGCTCGCTAAATTCAGACGTGACTTGATACTCATCTTCAAAGGACATACTACATTCCTATACTCTTGATTTGTTATGATAATGTTAACTATTTTAACGTCATCATTTCAGAGTAACAAGAAAAATAGTAATAATCCTGTTGTTTTTATAGACAAAAAAAGAAAGAAGTAGAAGAAGTTAGACTAAAGTCTAAAGCACTGAATAGAATAAATTACACATTTTACAGCAATAATTTAACATTTCACCTTACATTTACATCGTTAAGTATGTGCATATTACTAAGATATTAACAAAGGTACCTTCAACGATTAAGCTATGAAGGTACTTATGTCTGTCGAATTAATTTATTTGTTCTTTGTTTCCTACATCCAAACAATTGCTACTTATTTAGGTGTTCTGCATGAAAACGCAGATGATCTTCAATAAATGATGAAATAAAATAGTAACTGTGATCATAACCATCACGAATAAACAAAGACAAAGGATAACCACTGGCTATCGCTGCAGCTTCTAGCGTTTCAGGTTGTAATTGCTCAGTCAGAAAATCATCCTCGCCTCCCTGATCAACTTTAGCCGGAATAAATTGCTTTGCTCGGCGCATTAATTCACTGGCATCGTGATTAAGCCAATTAGCTTTATCTTTACCAAGATAAGCAGTGAAGGCTTTCTTGCCCCAAGGCGCATTTATTGGGTTACAGATAGGGCTAAATGCCGACATTGAGCTATAACGTTCTGGATTTAACATGCCAATAGTCAATGCCCCATGCCCTCCCATAGAGTGTCCGGAAATTGCCCGTTGCTCTGATACTGGAAAGGTGGCTTCAATTAACTGAGGAAGTTCATTCACCACATAATCGTACATCTGATAGTGGCGATTCCAAGGTGCTTGAGTAGCATTAACATAAAAGCCTGCGCCCTGCCCTAAATCATAACCATCGTCATTAGCAACCTGCTCTCCACGCGGGCTAGTATCAGGCGCAACAATAGCAATGCCAAGTTCTGCAGCAATACGCTGAGCACCTGATTTTTGCATAAAATTTTCATCTGTACATGTCAGGCCAGAAAGCCAATACAATACAGGTACTTTTTCACCACTAGATATTTTAGGGGGTAAGTAAATGGCAAATTTCATCGTACAATTTAACGTTGCAGACTGATGGCTATATTGCTTATGCCAGCCACCAAAACTTTTGTTTACACTTACGTTTTCAATTACATGGTTAATTGTCATGATAGAACCTCAAGACGTTGCCCCTTTCTACAGGTAATTAGAAAAGGGATAACGTAAAACTATAACTTAGCTATTTGGTTAGCTATTACTTATCAAAGTGAATCACTGAGCGAATACTTTCGCCTTTATGCATCAAGTCGAATGATTCATTAATGTCTTCAAGTGCCATAGTGTGAGTAATAAAGTCACTTAATTTGAATTCGCCGGCTAAATAACGTTCTACATAATCAGGTAATTCGGAACGACCTTTAACACCACCAAATGCGGTTCCTCGCCATACTCGACCTGTTACTAATTGGAACGGACGCGTTGAGATTTCTTGTCCTGCACCAGCAACCCCAATGATCACTGACTCTCCCCAGCCTTTATGACAACATTCAAGCGCTGAACGCATAAGGTTTACGTTGCCAATACATTCAAATGAGTAATCAACACCACCATCAGTCAGCTCTACAATGACATCTTGAATTGGTTTGTCATAATCTTTCGGATTAATAAAATCTGTAGCACCTAATTTCTTGGCTAACTCAAATTTACTTTCGTTGATATCAATGGCAATAATGCGACTCGCTTTAGCCATAGTGGCACCAATAACAGCTGATAAACCAATACCGCCAAGACCAAAGATAGCAACTGTTGCGCCTTCTTCAACTTTTGCCGTGTTCATTACTGCACCCATACCGGTAGTAACACCACAACCAAGTAAACAAACTTCTTCTAGCGGTGCATCTTTATTAACCTTTGCTAAAGAAATCTCTGGTAAAACAGTATATTCAGAAAAGGTTGAACATCCCATATAATGAAAGATAGGCTCACCGTCTTTATAAAAACGTGTCGTACCATCGGGCATTAAACCTTTGCCTTGAGTTTCACGAATTTTTTGACAAAGATTTGTTTTACCTGACAAACAGAATTTACACTTACCACATTCAGGTGTGTAAAGTGGGATAACGTGATCACCGACGCTAACGCTAGTAACACCTTCACCGACTTGCTCAACAATACCACCGCCTTCGTGTCCTAATATCGCGGGAAAAATGCCCTCAGGATCTTCACCTGATAAGGTAAAAGCATCAGTATGACAAACACCTGAGGCAACAATCTTTACTAACACTTCACCTTTACGCGGTAACATGACATCAACTTCTTCGATGGATAATGGTTGTTTCGGCCCCCAAGCAATTGCGGCTTTTGATTTAATAAATTTATCTGACATAGGTATTCTCACTTTTATTTATAGGGCCAAGGTAATGCTCAATTATAGCGCTACTTTGGCAAATCGTAATTGACACTTTAGGCAATATTATATCTATTTCTAAATCAATGATAATATAACACTTTGGTAAATTACTTTTACATATAGGTAACAATGATGCAGTGGGAAGGAATTAGTGAGTTTGTTTACGTTGCTGAAAATGAGAGTTTTACTCTAGCATCAAAAAAAATGGCCATATCTACGGCTCAAGTAAGCAGGCAAATAAGTGCACTTGAAAAGCGTTTAAATATAAAATTATTTTATCGTACGACTCGCAAGGTTTCCTTAACTGAAGAAGGGAGGATTTTTTATCAACACTGTCGCAGTGTACTTGATGGGCTAGACGCTGCTGAACGGGCAATCACCAATTTACAATCAAAACCTCAAGGTAAAATTAAGCTAACAGCTCCCGTTACTTATGGCGAAAAGCAGATATTACCGCTTGTAAATGACTTCCTAAAACATTACAGCGATGTTGAAGTATCGGCTTATTTAAGCAACCAGAGAGTTGATTTAGTTGAAGAGGGTTATGATCTAGCTATTCGTTTGGGCAGCTTAAGTGACTCTTCTATGATGGCGAAAAAGCTTGCTGCGCGGACAAATCATGTTTGTGCATCACCTGCATATTTAGACAAATACGGTGTTCCTCATTCATTATCTGAACTTGATAAACATAGCTGTCTGTTAGGTACTCGAGATTATTGGCATTTCAGTGATGCTGGCCGAGAAAAAAATCTTCGTGTTAGCGGAACGTTGCGCTACAACAGTGGTTATGGTTTGGTTGATGCTGCTTTGAAAGGTTTAGGTCTAGTGCAACTACCGGATTATTATATTAAAGAGCATCTAGAAAGCGGAAAATTAATCTCTTTATTAGACAATTATAAGGTAGCAGATGAAGGAATTTGGGCTGTCTATCCGCAGAATCGCCACCTATCACCAAAAATAAGATTATTAGTCGGTTACCTTGCTGAACGGCTAAAGTAGAAGAGGGATTTTATGAAAATTCACATTGTAGCGGGTATTCCTTACTGATGAAAAACTTCCTTAGTGAATAAAACATAGATG
>MAAB01042120.1_pt1 | contig 35955 bp, 30 predicted proteins | sample 1115991 | NCBI WGS metagenome assembly MAAB01 (sample SAMN04961124, study PRJNA320927) | seawater metagenome | isolation source: sample BD02T18 sea water enriched with oil for 18 days | place: USA:Gulf of Mexico | collected 2013-07-27
ACATGCGGGCATGTAATATATTGATCTCATCTATTTCTTCTACACTCGCACGAGCAATACAATACGCTAAGGCTTTTTCTTTAATTTCAGGAAAGAGTGCCTCACGCTTCTTTTCAGATAATTTTTTTGAATCGTTTAAACCTAAAATAGGATTATTAGGATCTAGAATCACGGCTGCCGCGACCACATCACCGCATAAAGGCCCTGCACCTGCTTCATCTACACCACAATAAAGAATGGTTTGCTGAATAAGGTTAAGCTCTTGGGGAATTATTTCATTCATGATTAGACAATAAGTTCTTTAATGGCTTGTGCGGCAGCTTGGTCAGCATTTAAGCGAATGCCTTTATGTAAAATTAAAAATTCTTGCTGAATTTCTTTTAATGCAGTTTTATTTTGCATTAGCTTTAAACTGGCCTTGGCAAGATTATCGGGCGTCGCTTCATCTTGTAATAATTCAGGTACTAACTCTTTACCGGCCAGTAAATTAGGTAAGGATACAAATGGCTGTTTAAGCATTCTAAAAACAAAAAATGCTGTTAATGCGGATAATTTATATGAAACCACCATGGATTTTTTTAACAACATGGCCTCTAACGTTGCGGTACCTGATGCCAATAAAATAGTATCCGCTGCGGCCATGGCCTCGCGACTTTGACCATCTAGCAAGGTCACGCCCGAAAGCTCTTTTTCTTGTAACAACGATTGCAACTGCAACTTACGTTCACTGTTTGCCGCGGGTATAACAAACTGTATATTTGGGATCTGTTGGCGTATTAAATTTGCAGCGTCTATAAACACATCACCCAAACGTGCCACCTCCCCTTCCCGAGAGCCAGGTAAAATAGCCATAACAGGCTCGTTTACATTAAGCTTTAACAGCTTGCGGGCGCCCTGTGTATCCGTTTCTAAATCGATGGCATCAGCCAAGGTATGCCCCACACAAACAGCTGGCACCCCGTGTTTCTGATAAAATGCTACTTCAAAAGGAAAGAGACACATGACCAGATCAACACACTCTTTAATTTTAAAGACACGCTTTTCACGCCATGCCCAAACACTTGGACTGACGTAGTGTACGGCCTTAATTCCTTTATCTTTAAATTTGCGTTCAAGAGACAGATTAAAATCAGGGGCATCGATGCCAATAAATACATCCGGCGTCATATCAAGCAAGCTTTTAAATAGGTTTTTACGAATTTTTAGTAATTCCCGTAAACGCCCTAGTACCTCGAATAAGCCCATAACCGATAATCGGTCCATTGGGTAAAGAGATTCAAAACCTTCAGCAATCATTTTAGGACCGCCAATGCCTATAAACTTAGCATTGGGATATTGTTCTTTTAAGGCTTTAATTAGGCCTGCGCCCAAGATGTCGCCAGAGGCTTCTCCGGCTACAATGGCAAAACATGGTGACATTAACGAATAATTCCGCGTGTAGAGAGTTGCAGGCTTTCAATGAGGGCATTAACTGAAGAAGAATCATTTACTAGGGCTTTTAATTCCACTAACGCCTCTTCCAAGGTTAAACTTTTACGATAAATAAATTTATAAGCATTACGTAACGCGCGAATATCATCCGCAGAAAAACCGCGACGCTTTAAACCTTCACTGTTTATACCGTGAGGTTTGGCAGAGTTTCCATTTGCCATAATATAAGCAGGCACATCTTTAAGTACAACTGAGCCGGTACCACACATACTGTGACAGCCAATCTGTACAAATTGATGTACTTGAGAAGCGCCCCCTAAGATCGCGTTTTCGCCTATATGTACGTGACCGGCAACATTAGTGTCGTTTGCCAAAATACAGTTATTGGCAATGACCACATCATGAGCAACATGCACATTCACCATAAATAAATTGTCATTACCAATTTTGGTAAGACTTTTATCTTGAGTCGTACCACGGTGAACCGTACACGCTTCACGAAAGATATTGTTATCACCAATCTCTAAGCGAGTGGCTTCACCTAAGAATTTTTTATCCTGACAGTCTTCACCTATTGAGCAAAACTGAAAGATACGATTATTTTTACCAATTTTGCATGGGCCTTTTACCACCACGTGGCTGGAGATTACGGTACCTTCTCCAATGACTACGTCTGGACCGATAACGGTCCAAGGGCCTACTTCTACACCATCAGCCAACTGAGCGCTGGGATCAATTATTGCGCGAGGATCAATCAAAGCTCTATATTCCTTTGTGCACATAAAATTTCAGCTTGGCAGGCTATCTGCCCATCTACCCAAGCTGAACATTTAAATCGCCAAATTCCACGTTTATCGCTTACGTAGTGCACTTCCATATCCAGGCGATCTCCAGGTACAACCGGTTTTTTAAAGCGGGCTTTATCGACTCCCGCAAAATAATAAATCGATTTAGAGGCCTCTTCTTTTCCCATGGAGTCTAACCCTAATAAACCCGCCAATTGTGCCAGTGATTCTAATATTAGAACGCCGGGCATGATGGGGTGTTTAGGAAAGTGTCCTTGAAAGAAAGGCTCATTGCAGCTGATATTCTTAAAACCAACAATACGCTGCTTTTTTTCTACTTCCGTTACTCTATCGACCAATAAAAAAGGATAGCGATGGGGCAACAAGTCAGTGATTTCACTGTAATTCATGTTCACCTATTGTTAACTATCAATGCTTTTTTCAATGGTTTTTAATCGTTTCGCCATGTCATCTAACTTTCTGAAGCGAGCGGCACTCTTGCGCCATTCACTGGTTTTAGACATAGCCGTTCCTGACGAATAACTGCCAGGCTCGGTGATACTTTTTGTCACTAAACTCATGGCGGTTATGTGTGTACCATCTACTAAGGTTAGGTGACCGGTGACACCTACACCACCAGAAAGCGTACAATTAGCACCTATTTTAGTACTGCCGGCCACTTTACAGCAGGCAGCCATGGCGGTATTTTCACCGATTTCTACGTTGTGTGCTATTTGAATAAGGTTATCAAGTATGACACCGTCGCTAATACGTGTATCACTCATGGCACCTCGATCGATGGTGCTATTGGCGCCAATTTCAACCTGATTACCTATGGATACTCCGCCAATTTGGCGAATTTTAACCCACTTACCTTGCTCGTTTGCAAAACCAAAACCGTCGGAGCCAATCACTACACCACTGTGGATAATGCAGTTTTCACCTAGAGTGACATCGTGATAGATACTCACATTTTGGTGTAAGCGGGTATGACATCCTATGCGACTGTTTGTACCGACGACACAGCCCGCGCCAATGATTACTCCCTCAGCTAATACCGCATGATCTTCAATTACAGCATTAGCCGCTATGCTGACATTTTTTGAGATGCTGGCACTTGCACTCACAACCGCAGAAGGATGAATACTGCCACTAGCAACAGGTAGAGTATCAAAAAGGCTACTGACTTTAGCATAACCCAGATACGGGTTATCCATGACCAAGGCCGCGCATTTACATTCGTCGGCCTGTTTAGGGTGCACGATGATCGCGCTGGCCAATGAGCTTTGTAATTGATCTCGGTAGGCCATATTAGCAAGGAAACTAAGCTCACCTGCTTGTGCGTTGGTCAGTGTTGCTAAACCATTGATGACGATATTCTCATCACCAATTAGCTTAGCGTCTAAAAAAGTTGCGATCTCGCCTAAAGTTGTTGCCATTTACTTCTTCGCCGCACTCGCTTGGTTAAGCTTATTAAGCAGCATTTTAGTTAGGTCAAGTTCAGGAGCTACGTGAATGACTGCTTGGCCATTTAATACGATATCTACTTGCTCAGAATCGATTAAACCCTTTAGGATTTCTTGTAAACGAGGCAAGTTAGCGCGGAAAAACTGCTGACGCCATTGCTGCTCGGCTTTTTGCAATTTACTGGCGAAAAACTGAAATTCACCTTGTTTTTCTTTAATGCCATTACGCAATTTACGCTGTTCGTCATCACTCATGATGGCGCCGTCTTTTTGCAATTTAGTCTGGGTTTCCAACATCTCTTTTTCAAGCAGCTTTACCTTAACTAGGTCATCACCAAACTGCTCTTCTACTTGCTTAAAGGACGCCTTGGCACCTTCAGATTGAAACAAAGCACGTTCCATATCAACCACCGCAATTTTACCTGCGGCCATGGCGGAACCCGCCACCAAACAAAGACTTGCCACTAATACTTTAGTTATTTTAATCATTATTCTATCCACTTACTTTTTATTGGTATTTAACAAAATTATCGAAATTTTAAATGCTCTATTTAGAAGACCTGACCCAACGAGAACTCAAAGCCTTCAGTTTCATCGTCTGTTTGACTATTTAACGAACGAGCAAAGGTAAAGGTTAATGGGCCAATGGCGGTAATCCAGGTTAAGCTCACACCCGCTCCGATACGAATATCATCCGCATCAAAACCTTCGACACAAGATGGATGAGTAGTATTGCCATTACCATCTGGTTCTAATGCATGGCAATTAGTATCGAACACATTGCCCATGTCCATGAACAATACTGAGCGCATGCTGCGTTGATCTTCAACAAATGGCAACGGGAACACTAACTCCATACTGGCTTCAGTTAACAAATTACCACCGAGGCGATTGTTGTCAGCAACCCAAATAAAGTCATCAGGATCTGATGTGGCCGCTATGGCTTCTGTTGTTTCTGTAGCTGCAACTGCATTTGCGTTCACAATTGTATCGCCATCTAAATCATCTGTAGAAAAAAGTTTCACAGCTCCCTTCGGTCCCAAACTATTGGTCGTGTAACCACGAACCGACCCAACTCCACCCGCACGGAAGTTACGGAAGAATGGTAGCTCTTCAGTATCGCCGTAGCCATCACCAAAGCCGATTTCAGAGCGTACTCTAAAGGTCCAATCACCACTGATTGGAAAGTATTTTTGAGCATTATAAGTAATACGGAAATACTCTAACTCACTACCTGGCGTTGTCGCTTCAACCGATAAACTTTGTTTGGCACCGGCAGTTGGGAATAAACCGCGGTTTAACGTGGTCCAACTCCAGCTTGAACCAAGTGTCAGCTCATAAAAATCATCGCCTTCGTCATCAATGAACGAAGTGATTTCTTCCGGTATTGAAGAGGTGCCTTTTTGCATAAGCGTACGACTGGCTTCTACACTGAACGACAATCGCTCGCGGCTATTTATTGGGAAGCCGTAGTTAGTTCGACCACCATAGGTATCTGTGTTGTAGTCACTTAACGATGTGTATTTTGAAAAATCCGTTTCGCTGTAGAACAAGCTAAAACCACGACTGATGCCATCAACCGTATAATACGGGTTGCTGAACGACAAATTCAGGCTAGTAACCGCATCGGTTTTATTCACCGAAGTGCTCATTTTTTTACCGGTGCCTAAAAAGTTATTCTGACTCACGCTTGAACCGATAATCATGCCATCACTACTGGAGTAACCAATGCTTAAATTTAGGCTGCCACTAGGTTGCTCTTCAACATTGTAATTCACATCAATAAGGTCATCGCTGCCAGGCACTTTGGGAGTTTCAACATTTACTCCCTTAAAGAAACCTAACTGCTCTAAACGGCTCTTAGACTGCTCTATTAATTCGGTAGAGGCCCAGCCTCCTTCCATTTGTACCATTTCGCGACGTAATACTTCATCCATTGTGGATTCATTACCGGTAAAGTTAATACGGCGCACGTAGGTTCGTTTACCTGGCTCTACATAAAATGTAATCGCGACGGTTTTATCTTCATCGTTAATTTTAGGTACGCCATTTACTTTGGCAAACGTAAAACCCTCATTACCTAGACGCTTAGAAATTAAGTCTTGTGTAAGAGTCATTTTACGGCGGCTAAAGGTCTCACCTTCTTTCATAATCACAAGATTATTAAGCTGTTTTTCTTCTACGATTAACTCACCGGCCAAATCAACTTTATTCACCTTATAAACATCACCTTCGTGAATATTCATACTGACAAAGACGTCTTCTTTATTGGGTGATAACGAGACCTGAGTAGATTCAACATTGAAGCGCATATAGCCACGGTCTAAATAATATGAGCGCATGCGCTCTATATCGCCGCTGAGCTTTTCACGAGAGTATTTGTCATCACTTTGATACCAAGACCACAAGTTAGTGGGTTTTAATTCAAACTGAGATAAAAGCTCCTCTTTACTAAAGTCTTTAAAGCCTACCAAGTTAATATGGCTAATCGAGGCCACTGAGCCTTCATCTATGTTAATTTTTAGCGATACTCGGTTACGCGGTAATTTGCTTACTTCGGTACTGATAGTCGCGTCGTAACGCCCTTGGCTTACATATTGACGCTCTAGCTCAAGTTCTAAACGCTCCATGGTTGAGCGTTTAAATACATACCCTTCCGCTAATCCTGCTTGTTTTAGTCCTTCTTTAAGCTGTTCTGTTTCAATGGCGCTGTTGCCGTCAATTTCTAATTCAGTAATGGTGGGTAATTCCACCACGTTAATCACTAAGATGTTACCGTCACGCAGAATTTCAATATCATTGAAGTAACCAGTACGAAACAAAGAACGACTGGCCTGTGCAAGGTCGGCAGATGAAACTTCATCACCAATATTAATTGGGAATGCGCTGAACACACTCCCTGCGCTTACTCGCTGTAAACCATCTACACGCAGGTCTTCGACTTTAAATGAGGCGGCTTGCGCAAATGTACTGGCAAGTAATAAACATATACTTAATAAGGTGAACTTCATGATTAACCAAATTTATTATTATCTTTTCCATCATTAAATACATAATGACAGACCCTTTATTCTTATTCTGTAAACCTGTTTACAGGCGGCTCACATCATTAAATATTGCCACTACCATGACCATTAGTAGCAACGTCATGCCAAGCTTCATGCCCATTAACTGGACCTTTTCCGACAAGGGAGAGCCCTTTACCGCTTCTATTATATAAAACAAGAAGTGGCCGCCATCTAACACGGGGATAGGAAGTAAATTCACTACCGCCAGCATGATACTGATATACGCCAAAAACCCAATGAAGGCTTCAAAACCTGCCTTAACTTGCGAACTTGCTACTTTAGCAATCGTTATGGGTCCACTCAAGTTTTTCACGGACAATAGTCCCTGAATCATCTTTCCAATGGACTGTACCGTAACCACTGTCATGTCCCACGTTTTCTCTACCGCCTTTACACTGGCGGTAAATGGGTCATAACTGCGCGTTCGAATAAAATCTTCAGGTAATACTGGGGCCTTAACCATTGCGCCTGCAAAGCCCATGTTGTCTCCGCTTGCATTTGTGCGTGTAGCCGGTATTAAAACGATATTAAGTGTACTTTCATTGCGCCCAACACTTAGCGACATTGCCTTACCTGCATTGGCTTTTACCAATGCGACAAACTCTAACCAGTTTTGAATACTTTGCCCGTCAACCGCTAGAATAACATCTCCCGCTTTTAGCCCTGCTTGCTGGGCTGGCATATTATTTTGTACTTCAGCCAATATTGGCGGAACTGATGGCCGGTATGGTGAAAAGCCTAAGGATTTAAGTGGGTTTGGTTCTTCTGCATCACTTAGCCATCGAGTAATCGCTAGTTCATGGTGCGAACCTGCTTTTACTTGGATATCCAAGGTGCCCGTCTCACCCAAACGTTTTATTAACTGATAGTTTACATCTTGCCAGCTGCTGGTTTCTTGTCCATCAACGGCAATAATTTCCTGCTGAGGCATTAAACCTGCCTGTGCCGCAATACTGTCGGTATCTACTGATCCAACAATGGGTTTTACTTGAGTAACCCCCACTATGAACATTAACCAGTAGGCGAATATGGCAAATAATATGTTAGCCAACGGACCTGCTATTACTATGGCCATGCGCTGCCAAACCGTTTTACGGTTGAACGCCTGATCTAACAGCTCAGGGGCCACTTCGGCCTCACGCTCATCGAGCATTTTCACATATCCGCCCAGTGGGATCGCGGCGATGGCAAATTCGGTTCCCTGTTTACCGGTTCGACTAAAAATAACTTTGCCAAACCCCACTGAAAACTTTAACACTTTCACACCGCAACGACGCGCCACCCAGTAATGCCCATATTCATGGACCGTCACTAAGATACCTAAGGTCAACACCAATGCTAATATGCTAGTAATTACGTCCATGCTGTTATTTTTTCCTGTACAAAACGCCTAGCGCTGGAATCGGCAGCCAAAATGACTTCAATGTTATCGGCCACTTCACATTCGCACGAGTTGAGAGCAGCATCTACTAAGTCTGTGATAGCAGTAAAGGGAATTTGTTCCCGTAAAAATGCCGCCACTGCTACTTCATTAGCCGCATTTAAAATAGCGGCTGCTGTACCGCCTGCATCGAATGCCTGACGCGACAAGTTTAACGCAGGAAAAACATCATGATTAGGGGCTTCAAAGTTCAGCTGAGAATGGGTTAAAAAATCCAGCGACGCAACACCAGATTCAATTCTATTTGGCCAAGCTAAGCCATATGCAATGGGCGTTCTCATATCTGGATTGCCCATTTGCGCCAAAACGGACCCATCAACATACTGCACCATAGAATGAACAATAGATTCAGGGTGTACTAATATTTCAATCCGCTTGGCTTGCACATCAAACAACCAACACGCTTCAATAAGCTCCAGCCCTTTATTCATGAGACTTGCGCTATCAATTGAAATTTTTTGGCCCATGGACCAATTGGGGTGTTTAACCGCTTGAGCAGGTGTAACACGTTGCAATTGCTCACGACTCCAGCCTCTAAAAGGACCACCGGATGCAGTTAACAAAATATTACGAACTTGTTTACGGGCAACGGCGTCGTCTTTAAAGTTTACCGGTAGGGATTGAAAAATCGCATTGTGTTCGCTATCAATGGGTAACAACAGGGCGTTATTATCTTTAATGGCTTCCATAAACAACTGGCCACTCATGACCAATGCTTCTTTATTCGCCAACAATACTCGCTTACCCGCCTTGGCTGCGGACAATGTAGGCAACAAACCGGCTGCCCCAACAATAGCCGCCATCACCTGATCAACAGCGCTATCCGCTGAGACCTGACAAAGCGCATCGACACCGCTTAATACTTCGGTTGCCAGATCACTTGAGGCAATTTTTGCCCTTAATTGCATTGCACTTTTTTCATCAACCATTACTGCATACTGGGGTCGATGAGCTATGCACTGCTGAAATAAAGCATCCACTTGAGTATTGGCGGTCAATGCAAAGACTTGATAATCATCAGTGTGTCGAGCCAATACATCTAAAGTACTTTTACCGATGGAGCCTGTAGCTCCTAAAACGGTAATCATTTGACTCATAAACTAATATTCCAGCCTAAAATACTTAATGCTAACGCAAATACCGGTAAGGCTGCGGTCATACTATCGATTCGGTCCATTACTCCGCCGTGGCCAGGTAATAAGTTACTTGAGTCTTTAATGCCACGATGACGTTTCATCATACTTTCAACTAGATCACCCACTACCGATACCGCCGTTACAATAAAGGTGGCCAAAAATAATAGGCTCCATTGCTTAATGGATAAATCCATATGCATGGCATCCTGCAGCATCATGCCGGCAATAATAGCGACCAATGTCGTGGTGGCTATTCCGCCATAAACACCTTCCCAGCTTTTACCAGGACTCACATTAGGAGCCAACTTATTTTTACCAAAGGCACGGCCCGCAAAGTACGCACCCACATCGGCCCCCCAAACAATAAACATGACAAATACCATCAAATAACCACTATTGGGATAGCTTTTAATTTGCACAAAACCTATCCACATAGGTATTAGAATCACAAGACCAAGAATGAGGCGCGTAATCGATCCGGCCCAAATAGATTTAAATTTAGGGTGGGTTCGAACCAATACAAACGCTAACATCCACCAAGCAAACGCCACATATAGTAATTCAGGTTGCTGCTCTAAATCCAAATACCATAATAAATATAAGAGTGCAGATACTGCTACTGTATAAGCAACACGTGCAACTTTATTTTGAACGCCCGAAAGGTTAGCCCACTCCCAAGCACCGAGCGCGGTGATTACGCCAATAAATACCATGAACTGCATCATCGGTAGATAGAAAATTCCACCGATCATGATCGGGGCCAAAACCAGCCCAGTTAAAATACGTTGCTTAAGCACGTTTAGCATCTTCCTGTAATTGTTCATCTGTGCGCCCAAAGCGACGCGTGCGGCTATTATATTGTTCTAGTGCCGACCAGAAGTTTGTTTCATTAAAATCAGGCCATAATGCATCACTGAATACTAATTCTGTGTATGCAAATTGCCATAACATAAAGTTACTAATACGTATCTCGCCTCCGGTGCGAATACATAAATCCGGTTCCGGAAATTCATTCAAGCATGTGTAACGCGAAAATACTTCTTCATTAACATCGCAGGCTTTAAGTTTACCCGCCTCAACATCCAGGGCTATTTTTTGCGCTGCATTGCCCATATCCCAACGTCCACCATAATTAGCGGCAATGACTAAGGTCAAGCCAGTATTATCACGGGTTAAATCTTGAGCAATTTGAATATGTTCTTGAAGGAGTTCACTGAAGCCAGTAACGTCACCCATAATCTCTAGGCGAATATTATGCTTATGCAGTTTTTTTACTTCCTTTTGCAAGGCATGTAAAAATAACTGCATTAAAGCACTTACTTCTTTTTCAGGCCTCTTCCAATTCTCACTGGAAAAGGCAAATAACGTTAAGACACTCACATTAAGACGTGCGGCCTGTTCGATTACTTTGCGTACCGCTTTTACACCGGCTTTATGCCCAGCTACGCCAGGTAAATGACGACGCTTGGCCCAACGGTTATTGCCATCCATCACAATCGCTACATGACGCGGTATTCGTTCAAATTTTGGTGTTTCTGTTTGCGACATGCCTAAACCTAAAAATGAAACTGCAGTTCAATCATTGCACTGCAGAACAACTTCATCAATTTAACAACCACTAATAGCTTAAACTTTCAGCAGGTCTTTTTCTTTTTGAGTCAATAACGCCTCAACTTCACCAATCATTTTATTGGTTAGCTGCTGAACTTGGTCCTGAGCTTTATGATCTTCGTCTTCACTGATTTCTTTTTCTTTCAGTAACTCTTTAAGGTCAGCATTCGCATCGCGACGTGCATTACGTATAGAAATACGACCCTTTTCAGCCTCAGCACGGGCAACCTTAATAAAGTCCTTGCGAGTTTCTTCCGTTAACATAGGCATAGCTAAACGTATAGTTTCACCTGAAGTCGCCGGATTAATTCCCAGGTTACTTTTCATTATGGCTTTTTCAATCTCAGGTACCAAATGCTTTTCCCAAGGGTTAAGCGCTAACGTACGACCATCTTCTACTATGATGTTAGCCACTTGAGCCAACTGAGTAGGCGTTCCATAATAATCGATGGTAATACCTTCAAGTATGGCGGGACTTGCGCGTCCTGTACGTACTTTTTTAAACGCATTAACTAAGGCTTCAAGACTATTTTGCATGCGCTTCTGCGCATCACTTTTGATTTCATTGATCATTATTTTCTTCTCCTTTAGAGATGAGCGTGCCTTCATCTGCACCAATCATAATCTGAGCCATAATACCTGGGGTAATCATGTTAAAGACGCGAATAGGCATTTCATGATCACGAGCCAAGCAAAACGCGGTTAAGTCCATGACACCCAATCGACGCTCAATCACTTCATCGTAGCTTAATGACTTATACTTCACTGCATCTGGGTTTTTGTTAGGGTCACTGTCATATACGCCATCGACGTTAGTGGCTTTTAAAACAATATCGGCGCCAATCTCAATACCGCGAAGGCACGCCGCTGAATCGGTTGTAAAAAATGGGTTGCCTGTTCCCGCTGAAAATATCACCACATCACCGCCTTCTAAATGACGATCCGCACGGCGACGATCATAATGTTCAACAATACCACTCATAGGAATAGCAGACATTACGCGACATTTAATATTGCTGCGCTCTAAGGAATCGCGCATGGCCAAGGCATTCATAACCGTTGCAAGCATACCCATGTGATCTCCGGTTACGCGATCAAGGCCTGCCGCGCTAAGCTCAGCACCTCTAAATAGGTTACCCCCGCCAATAACTAAACCTACCTGTACACCTATGCCCACTAGTTGCCCTATTTCCAACGCCATTTGATCCAAAACTTTGGGGTCTATGCCAAAACTTTGATCACCTTGAAGCGCTTCACCGCTTAACTTCAATAAAATGCGTTTGTACTTAGGGCTGCGATTGTCTGCCGGGGGCATGTTTTCACCTTTTATCTGGAATAACTGTACTTGAACTTACACTCTCAACACTCTTAGCGCAAAAGTAAAGTAAGCTCGAGCCTTTCACTGCAAAACCCCAGTTCGAGTGATCAAAAATCAATCGATTAACTGGGGTTCAGACATGCAAATGCCGAGTTAGCATTAACGCTAACTCGGCACTTAATTAACCAACTGTAAATTAGCCGTTAAGCTGTGCAGCTACTTCCGCAGCAAAATCAGCTTCTTCAACTTCAATGCCTTCGCCTACTTCTAAACGAGTAAAGCTAATGATCTCAGCGCCGGCCGCTTTCACAAGCTTAGCAATCGTTTGCTCTGGATCTTTAACAAATGGCTGCTCTAAAAGGCTGTGCTCTTTTAGGAACTTATTGATACGACCACCCATCATTTTTTCTACGATGGCGTCTGGCTTGCCTTCCATATCAGGCTGCGCCTTAATGATCGCTTTCTCAGCGTCAACCATTTCAGCAGGCATATCGCTTGGAGCAAGAACACGAGGGTTAACCGCGGTTACGTGCATAGCAATATCTTTCGCAAGTGCTAGATCACCGCCTTTCAATACAACCAATGCACCAAGGCGCAAGTTTGCATGTACGTATGCGCCTACAACTTCGCCTTCAGCCAATACAGCACGGCGAGGAGAGATGTTTTCGCCGATTTTTTGAACCAAAGCTTCACGCTCAGAATCCAATAAACCAGTAACGTCAACGTTTTTAGCGGCGAAAGCAGCATCAGCTACAGCCGATGCGTAGCCTAGGAAACCGTCGTTTTTAGCAGCGAAGTCAGTTTCAGAGTTCACTTCAACCAACATTGCAGAAGTATTATCACTGGCTTCTTTAATTACCACGATACCTTCAGCAGCGGTACGGCCTGCTTTTTTCGCCGCTTTTAAGCCTGAATTCTTACGAAGCTCTTCAATAGCTGCGTCGATGTCGCCGTCAGATGCTTTAAGTGCTTTTTTGCACTCCATCATGCCAAGGCCAGTGCGTTCACGTAATTCTTTAACGGATGCTGCAGAAAATGAAGCCATTTTTTCCACCTAAATATATTAATTCATTCAAAATTCAAGAATCCTAGATGACCTGCCCTCTGTAATCACAAAGTACAAACCATCCAAGACCATAAAAGGGGGCAAGCCCCCTTTTGTGAAACAACCACGATCTACAATAAATAGATCAGAGTATTACTTGGCTGCTTTTTCTTCTTTAGCTTCTTCTTTAACTTCTACAGCTGCTTCTGCTTTGGCTTCTTCTTTAGGTGCTTCAACACCAATTTCAGACTTACCTTCAAGACAAGCATCCGCCATTGCAGAGGTGAAGATTTCAATGGCACGAATCGCATCATCGTTACCAGGAATAACGTAATCAACGCCATCTGGGTTGCTGTTAGTATCAACGATACCAATAACTGGAATACCCAACTTATTCGCTTCTTGAATAGCGATACGCTCATGGTCAACATCGATAACAAAGATAGCGTCTGGAAGACCGCCCATTTCGCTGATACCACCAATAGAACGTTCAAGCTTGTCCATTTCACGAGTACGCATTAACGCTTCTTTCTTAGTAAGCTGCTCAAAAGTACCATCTTTCTTTTGTGCTTCAATTTCACGAAGACGCTTAATAGACTGACGAATAGTCTTATAGTTAGTCAACATGCCGCCCAACCAGCGGTGTGCTACGAAAGGCATACCGGCACGAGCGGCTTCAGTTAAGATAACTTTAGAAGCGGCACGCTTAGTACCAACAAACAATACTTTGTTGTTTTTAGCTGCCATGCCTTTAACGATGTTTAACGCTTCGTTAAATGCAGGAACAGTATGCTCAAGGTTGATGATATGGATTTTGTTACGCGCGCCAAAGATGTATTGATCCATCTTAGGGTTCCAGTAACGGGTCTGGTGACCGAAGTGTACGCCTGCTTTAAGCAGGTCACGCATAGATACTTGTGCCATGATAAACATTCCTATTTAGGGTTAGGCCTCCATACATCCCACTATCCAATCCCGAACACCTAACTAGCCTATTTACAACAACAGGCTAACCAACAAACTGGCGTTAAGGACACCCTGAACAGCGTGTCGATGTATGTGCGGATTAATAAAACTAGCCAAATTCCACACACAGCGAAACTTGGCGCGCGTTTTATACCACAAATGCAGTACGTTTGGAAAGAATTGACGATGAAAAGTGGTATTTCCACCCTTTTTACCCTTTTTACCCTTTTACAGCCCCCACCCGCCCCTTTGTTATTCATCTATTGTTATTTAAAGCGTACAATTATCCATTTTTTATATTCAAGTGAATCTCATTCCATGGCCGTGACCATTAAAACCCCTGAAGAAATCGAGAAAATGCGCGTTGCAGGCCGCTTGGCTGCGCAAGTGCTAGAAATGATTGGGGAGCATGTAAAGCCCGGTATCAGTACTGGGGAAATTAACCGCATTTGTCACGACTACATCGTCAATGTTCAAGACGCGATACCGGCACCTTTAAATTACGGTAATCCGCCATTTCCTAAGTCTATTTGCACTTCCGTAAATCACGTTATTTGCCACGGCATTCCAAGTGACGACAAGATCCTTAAAAAAGGCGACAGCATCAACATTGATATTACCGTTATCAAAGATGGCTATCATGGTGACACCAGTAAGATGTTTTTTGCCGGTGAAGCCAAACCTGCCGATAAACGTTTGGCAGAAATTACACAAGAATGCATGTATAAAGGTATTGCCCTTGTGAAACCTGGCGCCCAGTTAGGAGACATTGGCAGCGTTATTCAGAAACATGCCGAAGCAAACTATTACTCAGTGGTGCGTGAATATTGCGGCCACGGTATTGGTAAAGGCTTCCATGAAGAACCACAGGTTATGCATTTTGGCCGCCCAAAAACGGGCATGGCTTTAAAAGAAGGCATGTGTTTCACCATTGAACCCATGATTAATCAAGGCAAGCCTCAATCTAAACTATTGGGCGATGACTGGACTGTAGTAACCAAGGACCGTAAATTAAGCGCTCAATGGGAGCATACTATTTTGGTGACTGCCAACGGCTTTGAAGTTCTTACTCGCCGCAATGACGAAGTGTTCCCCTGGGAGCAATAAGCATGAAAGCAGGCTTGCTTGAAAGTGTTTTTAATCCAACCCTGTTTGCCAAAGACCTTGCCAGTGGTAAGCCTGCTATCCCCCTATTTAAAACCGCCATTAGTGAAAGTCAGGTCACCATGGACGCTCACTTTCGTGAGCACTTGGATGCTCAGGCCTTAGTACACTGCCGTTCGCTATTCATGGACCAACTACTGGCTTTCGCCTGGCAACAATATTTCCCTCACGCTCCCTCCAATATAGCCTTATTAGCGGTAGGTGGTTATGGGCGTGGTGAGCTTCACCCCAAATCCGATATTGATATTTTATTACTATCCGAAGATGAAAGCGCATTTAGTGAGCACAGCGAAGCCATGCAAGGTTTTATTACCTTCATGTGGGATATTAAGCTCGATGTTGGCCATGGCGTTCGCACTCTTGATGACTGCAAGCGTGAAGCTGAAAAAGACCTCACCATCGCCACCAACCTAATGGAAACTCGCACCTTAGCTGGGCCAGATAGACTGCGCCTTAGCATGGTAGAAAGTACAGGGCCTAAAAACCTATGGCCAAGTGATAAATTCTTTAATGCTAAGTGGCAAGAACAAATCGAACGCCACGAAAAGCATCACGACATTGACAATAATCTAGAGCCAAATATTAAAAATGGCATAGGTGGATTACGTGACGTACACACCATTGCTTGGATACTGCAGCGTCACTTTGGCAACAACCAACTGGAAAACCTCACCAGCCAAGGCATTCTTACTCAGGTTGAATTTGACACACTCCATCGCTGCCGTGACTTTTTATGGAAAATTCGCTACGCACTGCACATGGTAACTCAACGCGAAGAAGACCATTTATTATTTGATTTTCAAAAAGAAATCGCCAGCATTCTTGGGTTTACCGCCCAAACCGACAAGCTAGCGGTCGAAGTTATGATGAACCAATATTATCGCTATAGCTTAGAGCTCAATGAACTTAACGATCTACTCATGTTATTGTTTAAAGAAATTATTATCGATAGCCAGCAGGCACAACAAGTAAGCTCTATTAATCAACATTTTCAACGCTGCAATGATTACTTAGAAATAAAAGAAAAAAACCTTTTTGAACACACCCCTAACGCAATGCTGGAAGTTTTTTACACTCTAGCCGGTGACGACACATTGAAAGGGGTACGTGCAAACACGATTCGCGCACTACGGGATAACCGTCACACTATAGACGATAACTTCCGTAACCACCCCGATAATGTTCGCACCTTTATGGCCATAATCCGCACCCCTAATCATCTATTGCGTGAGATTAATCGCATGATGCGCTACGGCATACTAGGCCAATACATACCTGAATTTGGTAATGTTATCGGCCATATGCAGCACGATTTATTTCACAGTTACACCATAGATCAACATAGCCTGCGCACTATTAAGTTCATGCGTAATCTGCGTTTTAATGAACATAAAGAAATATTTCCGCAAGCATCTAAGATCATTGAGAGAATATCAAAAAAAGACATTTTATATATTGCTGCGCTACTACATGATGTTGGTAAAGCACTGCCCGGCGAGCATGAAGTCACCGGCAGCGAAATTGCCCAGCAATTCTGCCTTCAGCATGGGCTTATACAAAAAGACGCTAATCTCGTAGTTTGGCTGGTGCGTAACCATTTAGTATTTTCCCAAGCTTCTCAACGTATCGATATCGCCGATCCGGATGCCATGCATCACTTTGCAACCCTAATGGGTGATCACAGACACCTTGAATACCTGTACGTGTTTTCGGTGGCCGATATTTACAGCACCAACAAAACACTCTGGACCAGTTGGCGCGCAGAACAAATGCGAACCCTTTATAAAGCCACCCGCGATATCCTTAGGCGCGGTCTTGATAACCCCATCAACAAAGAGCAGTGGGTGGATGAAATTCAGCAATCTGTAATTGAACGTTTAGCGACGCACGGCTATCAAGAGCAGGACGTTTTTGATCTATGGGCCAATCCTGGTGACGAGTACTTTTTAAGAGAGAGCGTAGATACCCTAGTGTGGCATGCCTTAGCATTGTTTGATCACGGCAGTAGTGACAAGCCTTTGGTGCTTATTAACGACACCAGTGACATTGCCTTTGAAGGGGCCACACAAATATTCATTTACATGAAAAATCAGCCTCACCTATTTGCTGCTATGACCGCGGCTTTGGATCAACTGCATTTAAACATTCAAGATGCCCGTATCATTACATCGCAAAACAACAATGCCCTTGATACGTACATCATTCTGGATGAAAAAGGCGAGCCCATTACTGAAGCAGCAAGACTGAGTAAAATTAAGTCTACACTGGAAAAGGCACTCGCCAACCCAGAAGAATATTCTGACTTAATTCAACGACGCACCTCTCGCCAACTTAAGCAGTTTGAGTTTAAGCCCACAGTAAACCTAAGCAATGACCCCTTTAATAAGCGCAGTTGCTTAGAAGTTATCGCGCCAGACCGACCAGGGTTATTGGCCCGCATGGGTAACCTGTTCATGGAATATGAACTGTCACTGGACACGGCTAAAATCCTCACGGAGGGTGAGAAGGTTGATGATATCTTTTATCTAAAAGATAAAAATGGCCAACCCATAAGCGATCCAGCCTTTTGCCACAAATTACAACTTGCTGTAGTTGAAGCGCTCACCGAGCAATTAGAGCTGCAAGCCACCCTATAATACTAACCCAGCCAACCCTCCCTTTTATAAGGGGGCGTAGAGTTCAATTTTAAATTGAGCTCTATTATAATTGCGCAAAATTTATTGAGAAGCAGAATATGAATCCAAATCTGGCCAAATTACAGCCCTACCCCTTTGAAAAACTCACAAAATTAAAGGCCGCGGCGAATATCAGCACAGATTTACCTCATATTTCACTATCTATAGGCGAACCCAAACACACAAGCCCAGCGTTTGTGAAACAAGCCATGATTGATAACATCGAAAAACTGGCCAACTACCCGACAACCAAGGGTTTACCCGAATTAAGAATGGCCATTAGCGACTGGTGCATCAATCGCTTTCACTTAACCAAGCTCGATGCCAATACTCAAGTGCTACCCGTAAACGGGACTCGCGAAGCCATATTTTCTTTTGCCCAAGCCATGGTTGCCCCTAGTGAAAGCGCGTTAATTACTAGCCCCAATCCGTTTTATCAAATTTATGAAGGGGCCGCTTATTTAGCAGGCGCACAACCTCATTATTTACCCTGTCTAGAAGAGAACGGATTTAAACCCGATTTTGGCGCGGTAAGTGATCAAGTTTGGCAAGACACACAAATTTTATTTATATGCTCACCAGGTAACCCCACTGGCGCCGTTATTAACATGCAAGAGCTGCAACAGCTGATTAAACTGGCTGATAAACACGATTTTATTTTGGCCAGCGATGAGTGTTACAGCGAAATTTTTGTAGACTCTGCCCAGCCTCCCGTTGGTTTATTAGAGGCTTGTCACGTACTTGGCCGCAACGACTATAAACGTTGCGTTGTATTTCATAGCTTAAGTAAGCGCTCTAATTTACCTGGCTTGCGCTCTGGCTTTGTGGCAGGTGACGCTGAGTTACTTGCTCAGTTCTTCCAATATAGAACGTACCATGGCTGTGCCATGTCCATTCCCAATCAACTGGCCAGTATTGCGGCCTGGGGGGACGAAGAACACGTTCAAGAGAATCGTCGACTTTACAGCCTAAAATTTAAAGCTGTATTGGAAATTTTATCCCCCGTAGCCAACGTGACACAAAGTGATGCCAGTTTTTATTTATGGCTAAAAACCCCTATAAACGAAGAAGAATTTACGCAACGCTTATTTGCCGAACAGCAAGTAACAGTACTGCCAGGAAGTTACTTGTCACGCACCATCGACAACATCAACCCAGGAGCCAATCGTATTCGCTTGGCCCTCGTGGCTGAAGTTGAGGAATGTATTGAAGCGGCAAGACGAATACGCACACTGATTGAGAGTCTATAAACAAAAAACGCGACAGGATTAATACTGATCCGAGGGATTAAATATGCTTTAATCCCTGTCCTTTTTACTTATTAAATAATCCAGCCCATGAAGATATACGGCATCAAAAATTGCGATACGATGAAAAAAGCCCGCTTATGGCTTGATACCCAAGGGTTAAGCGTTGAGTTTATTGATTACAAAAAAGACGGCTTAAGCCCCGAGCTACTATCTAAGTTTGTACAAGAACTAGGCTGGCAAGCCCTTATCAATAAACGCGGCACCACTTATCGTAAACTGGATGAACAAGTAAAGAACACTATGGAGGAAGCAAGCGCCATAGCAGTCATGCTAGAGAACCCTAGCATCATCAAGCGACCACTATTAGTGAAGGACGGTAAGTACTTGCTGGGCTTTAAAGCCGAGACTTACCAAGAGTTTATTTAATCATTTATTTTTTAATTTAATCAATCATAGGAATTCAAAATGGCATTAGCATTTGCACTAGGTGTAGGCACGCAAAACTCAAAAAGTGAATGGCTTGAGGTGTTTTATCAAAAACCTGTTTACCAGCCCGCTGCAGACTTAGTTGAAGCCGCAAAAAGCGCAGGCTACACCAATGGCAACCAAGCTATTGAGCTGAACGCAGATACATTACAAACACTTGCGGCAAGCCTTAAAGGCGAGCAGGCAACGCTGGCTAAGGCTTTAGTTAATTCAAAGCAGCCAGTAGTTTTGGTGGTTTTAGAGACTGACGAGCAAAGCCAAAGTACCCCTGAAGTCTATTTAAAGCTGCAACTTATCAGCCACCGCCTAGTTAAGCCGCACGGAATTGACCTTTCAGGCATTTTTGGTTTATTACCTAACGTAGCCTGGACTAATAAAGGCGCCATAGACTTTAACGAATTAAGCGAAGCTCAACTGCAAGCTCGCCTTCAAGGTGACGCACTGGAAGTATTCAGTGTCGACAAATTCCCTAAAATGACCGATTACGTGGTACCGACTGGTGTACGTATTGCCGATGCATCTCGTGTGCGTTTAGGTGCATACGTTGGCGAAGGCACCACAATCATGCATGAAGGTTTCATTAACTTTAACGCAGGTACTGAAGGCACATCTATGGTTGAAGGCCGTATTTCTGCCGGTGTTATGGTTGGTAAAGGCTCTGACTTAGGTGGCGGTTGCTCTACTATGGGTACGTTATCTGGCGGTGGCAACATTATCATTAAAGTGGGTGAAAACAGTCTAATTGGCGCCAATGCTGGCATTGGTATTCCATTAGGAGACCGCTGCACGGTTGAGTCTGGCCTATACATCACTGCTGGCACTAAGATTCAATTGCTTGACGCTGACAAAAACGTCGTTGAAGTTGTAAAAGCACGTGATCTGGCCAACAAACCTGATTTATTGTTCCGTCGCGACTCAATATCGGGTGCGGTACAATGTGTTACCAATAAAACAGCCATTGAGCTGAATAGCGAATTGCACGCCAATAACTAATTAGGCGACGCTTGTACTCGATAAAAGGGCAATCTCCTTTGCCCTTTTATCCTCTACATCCTTATTGTTCCCTGCAGCTCCAATCTTACTACCTTACCTATTTGTGCTTATCCATTAAGATTATTTACATCTAAGAGACTTAGAATATTTGATTATATTTGAATATTCTGGCGGACTAGGTCTAAGTCTTATTCAGTTGTATGATATATTTTGTGACGCGCATCACACTTTATTGCATCGTGCGGCTTTGGGCTAATTGGTGCACTTCAATACCAAGTAGGCTGAACGATCAGGCATGTATTTGGCGCTCTATAAACAATAAAATAGCCAGTACAAATGGATTACCTCCTCTAATCGCCTACGTAAAAAGGAAGCGCAACCCATGGAACAGGACATTCTCGACAAACCATTTCTTCCTCTAGATAGGCTGAGAATTCTAAAGTATTTCAGTGTATACAGCGTTGTCATTACCATGACACTGTTAGCGTTGTATTTTTCAGACATTGATATGGGATTTTTAGGTGTCAACGACCCTAAAATGTACCCTATGCTATTGGCCTTACATGGTGCCCTAACGGTGGTATTTTTAGCCATGGCATTCAGTGCTGGACAAGCACACTACGACCACCTTATTGCTTTTTTCTTATTAGACATCACCTTATTAGCTGGGCTTATTTACTCCAGCGGCACCGGCACCAGCCTAAGCTACCTAATGATCGTGGGGATCGCGGTGGCCAACTCTTTAGTAACGGGCCAAAAGGGTTTGTTAATCAGCGCTTGGGCCGCCATCTGTTTAATTTTTATAGAAAATCGCTTTGAAGTAGAAGGCCAGCTTTTTAACTATGTTAATGCGGGGACGCTGGGCATCATCTTTTTCATTACCGCCTTTGTTATTCAGGCGCTGGTTAAACGCCTACACCTATCAGTCGACATCAACCGCTTGCAGGCCGACAGCTTATTAAGCATGGAGCAATTAACCAAGTTAGTTCTTAAACGTCTAGAAACTGGGGTATTGGTGATTAATCATGAGAATGAAATCATATTCCAGAATACCTCTGCACAGCGTCTTTTGGGTTTCCCTGGGCCCATTCGAGCACTACCTGATAAATTACAGCAAAGTTTAGATGAGCACTTAAAGTTTCCAAATTATCAACCCAGTACCTTTAAAGCAGGCCCTACCACAGCCAAAGTTCAACCCATGTTTGCCCCACTTATGCCGGGCACTGAACGCGGCACGGTCATTTTCATTGAAGATACCAACGTCGTTTACCAACAAGCTCAGCGCTTAAAACAAGTGTCTTTAGGTAAGCTTGCGGCCAGCATCGTTCGTGAAATTAAAGAACCCATGCAAGGTATTTATCAAGTGGCCCGTGAAGTGGGTCTCACGGCGGCCAACAAAGGCGATAATGATCGCCAAGAGCGCATTAAAGGTCATTCGCTGCACATAGAGCGCATTATTAATAACGTGCAGAATTTAAGTAGCTCTAAAGCCACCGAGTTTGAAAAACACAGTTTGGGGTTTTGGGTCACAAATGTTGTTAAAAAATTAGGGCCCAGAGTGCTCAGCAATACTAAAGTAGAGTTGAAAGTTAGCCGCAGTGCTTTAGATGTGTATTTAGATGATACTCAAATCCGCCAAGCTATCAGTAACTTACTGGAAAATGCTGCCTATTACGCCAAAGCCAAAAATGCTGAATTTGCGCGTATCACCATATTGGTGGGCCGCAACAAAGTCAGTAAACAATCCATAATAGAGATTCAAGATAACGGTTACGGTGTGGGTTTAGATGACCTAGACCATATTTTTGAACCCTTCTATAGCTCAGAAACGAGTAAATCCGGCTTAGGTTTATATTTAGCCAAGCAGTTTTGTGAAATGAACATGGCCCGTCTAGATTACATTGCGGCCCAAGAAGGCGCACGTTTCCGTATCACCTTCCCTACGACCGAACAAGTGGAGCGCCAATTAGAAAAACGCGAAGAGTTTAATTTGCGTGACAAGGTACAAACATTAGAATCCGCCTAAAAATTTACACTGTATATACACCAAAAAGGAGCTAAGGCTCCTTTTTTACGCCTACTCAAAATCAACCAGTACTTTTGCATTAGTTTAAAATCAGAAAATACAGCATTTTTATACGAATAGAAAAGCATCACATTCCCATCGTCTACAATAAGGCATAGTGGTTTTATTCACCCTCAAACAAGGACATCGCCATGCCCATAGCCAATATAATACCGGGCCAACCAGTACTAAGCTGGATTCTGGTATTACTTTGCTCCACCTTGGTGCTGTACTTTATTCGCCAAAGTGCCCATCAATTACTGGATAGCCTCACACAACTACTCGTGCAAAACCTGAGACTTTTAAGCAAAGCCTTGTTAAATGTGTCGAAACAGATGGCGATTCGTAATCGAGATGTTTTATTTGAACACGGCCAACAGCAAGCTGAACGCGCCTTAGATCGTCAATTTATTCGCCTAGCCAACCTAGTCGAAAAAGACCTCAGTCGCTACCCCAGTGTGCAACGTGATATTGAGCAAAACATCAGCTCTATGGAAGACAAACTACAGCAAACGTCCGAGGTGCCAGCCCCGTTACCGGAATGGACCGAGGCCGTCGAATCCATCAGTAAGTTGAAGGACAGCACCAAAAATGACGCTGTGGTGGGCAAACTGTTACAAGCCATATACGAAGCCTTTCACAAGCAGCAAGGTGAAGTGATGACTGTATACCGTAGTGACATATCCAAACGCCATAATCTATTAAAAGGTGCAATGAGTCACTGGCGACGTCTGCACCATAAAATTGGCGAAGTAGGACAAAGCTGGCAAGCGTTGATTCACCAAGCCAATAAGATGGACCACCAAGTTGAGCATTTTGAAAACCTAGTAAAGGGCACAGACAAAGCTGAGAATTTACTAAAGGCATCTAGTACTACACAATTTATGATTTCTTTAATTGTAATGGTTATTGCCGGGTTCGGGGCCTTCGTCAACTACAACCTAATTGCTCTGCCCATGTCTGAGCTCATGCCCGCAACCTCTCAAGTTGCCGGTTACAACGTGGCAGACATCGGCGCCGCCGTTATTATTATGCTTGAAATTACCGTGGGATTATTTTTTATGGAGTCCATTGGTATTACCCGTTTATTTCCAGTAATTCATTTCATGGAAGACAAAAAGCGCATGATTTGGGCTTGGGTATGCATGATATTTTTATTGGCATTGTGTGGTGTGGAAGCGGGTCTTGCCTTTATGCGCGAAAGCATGGTGGCCGATAAAGCTCTCTTAACCAGTTTTCTAGTGGGAGGGGAACAGGCTGTCAGTCAAGCCGCTGACCAAGAGCACAGCAACATCCCTATGATTGGGCAAATGATGTTGGGGTTTGTACTGCCGTTAATATTAATGTTTGTGGCGATACCTTTTGAATCTGTCATTCACACCGGCCGCCATGTATTAGGCAATGTTCTTGTGCAAAGTTGCATATTACTGAGCACAATATTACGTAGTCTTTCATTGCTTATTAAGCAGCTCAACCATAGCCTTAAAAACGTTTATGATATTTTATGTTTTGCCCCTATTTGGATAGAGCACCTTATCGATAGCCGACCTAAATCGGAGAAAAAACAAGCTATCAAACAATTGGATTCTGAGCCGGGTAAACACATAAAAACGGAACCCAAACTACTTGACGACCCAAGCATTGACGAAAAAGAAGCATAATCATGTACTACTTTATTAAAATACTTCTAGCGACCACTTTACTGTCAGTGTTAAGCGCCTGCACCAATCAAAAGCCTAGCACCGGCTTATATTTATTACTTGATACCTCTGGAACTTACACAAAGGAGTTAAAAAAGGCACAACAAATTATTCATTATTATTTGGCCAATCTTGCTCCGGGTGACAGCTTTGCTGTAGCGCGAATTGACAGTGGTAGTTTTTCAGAAAAAGATATTGTGGCCAAAGTAACTTTTGATCACCGGCCCAGCCGAGCCAACGAACAGAAACGTATTTTTGCGCAAAGTATTCAAAAATTTATTGAAACCATTCAAAGTAGCGCTTATACCGATATAAACGGAGGGTTATTGCAGGCTAGTGAATACCTCAACGAAACCCAAGCTTCCCGTAAGATAGTCATGATTTTCAGTGATTTACTGGAAGAACTTCCCAAGGGCTATAACAGGGATTTTGATTTACCACTCACAGATTTTGAAGTGGTTGCGCTGAATGTAACCAAGCTTAGTTCGGACAACCGCGACCCTAATAAATATATGAAACGTTTGGATTATTGGCAAAAACGTGTAGAGATAAGCGGGGCAAAATGGCGAGTTATAAATGACCTTGAACGAGAAGATGCTTTGGCTTTATAACCTTTCTAATAACAAATGCAGCCATGGAAGGTATTGTACTGCCTGCTAATGACGTGTGAAAACGCCATAAGCAGGCCCATTGTTAATCTTTCTTTTTAGCCTCTTCCAAATACAACGCATTACTCCCCACCAATACCATTCTTAATTCAATGTTTAGCTTTTTAATTAACGCTTGGCGTTCTTGAGCATTCATGTCCAATGACGCAACCCCTTGATTAAAGACCAGCAATACCATCATTTCGGCTACTTCTGGTATATGCGCTAACGGCATACTCAGCATTTGGCGACGACTTGAAAAATCATCAATGAGCTCTTGGGCAAAATAGCGTGTTTCGCGACGAATTGATTCTCTAAACTGCTTAGGACCAGAGGCTTGATCTGTATTTAATAAACGAATTAAATTGGGGTAGTTTTCTGCAAACTCCATGAAGGTATCCACGGAAGTACTCACAACAGAGCCCTTTTCCTTGACCCTATTACGAGCTTGTCGCATGAGCTGGCGTAAAATCAGTGCCACTTGATCTACTAAGGCTAACCCTAGGTCATCCATATCCGAAAAATGACGGTAAAAAGTGGCAGGGGCAATACCAGCGCCTCGAGTCACTTCACGCAAACTAAGCGCTGGAAAGCCTTTTTCTTTACTCAACTCTAACGCCGCCTCAATGATGGCCTGGCGTGTTTTTAGTTTTTGCTCTGCGCGGCTACTCATGTTTAACCTTTTACAACCGTAAACCTAGCGGTATTGTACATGGGAATTCAAGACGAGGGCACCTTAGAAGAATAGCAGATGCCAGTGGTTTAATGACATGGAGCCAAGCCCTTGGTTATGATAGAATTTACCGCTAATTTAAAGCCTAGATCCAGTATCCAGAAGTCATAATGAACCCTAATCCGCTTTCACACATACGTATTGTCATGGTGCAAACTTTTCACCCAGGCAACATTGGTGCCGCCGCCCGTGCCATGAAAACCATGGGGATAAGTGACCTTATATTAGTCAGCCCACGTGACTTCCCCCATGAGCAAGCGACAGCCATGGCCGCTGGTGCCACTGATGTGTTAGACAATGCTCGAGTCGTTGGCACATTAGATGAGGCCATAGAAGATTGCCAATTAGTACTCGCCACCAGTGCCCGTACACGTAGCCACCCTTGGCCCATTAAAGAAGTGCGTGAAGCCGCCCCGCAAATTGTACAAGAAGCCAGTAATGGCAAAGTGGCCATTATGTTTGGGCCAGAACGCATGGGCCTTCACAACGAACATTTACGTAAAGCACACTTGCATGTGGATATTCCCGGCAACGAGGAATACCCCGTATTAAACATAGCGGCTGCCATACAAGTAATATGTTATGAAAGCTTCATGGCTAACCGAACTCCCGTAAATCACCACGAAAAAGACTACCCTAAAGTACAAGAGCTCAATGGCTTCTATGAACATCTGGAAGCGACCCTTAAACAGGTTGGTTTTATAAATCAAGCACACCCAGGTCAAGCCATGTTGCGATTAAAGCGTTTATTTAACCGAGCTCGCCCTGAAAAAATAGAATTAAATATGCTGCGTGGCATATTAAGTAGCGTTGATCGCATAAAGACCCAAAAGGCTCAAACAGGGTCGCAATCCACCGAACAAGAGAATGAAAATGACCGATAGCCGTACTCTGGATTTAAGCAAAGCATTAATTAATCAGCCCTCAGTGACCCCTGAAGATTTAAATTGCCAGCCCATGATGATCGATATTCTTGAACCTCTTGGTTTTGAATGCGAAACAATGCAATTTGCAGAGGTTCGTAATTTGTGGGCTCGTCGCGGCACTAAAGGGCCTTTAGTGTGTTTTGCTGGTCACACCGACGTGGTGCCCACCGGTCCTGTTGAAGAATGGGAATACCCTCCATTTGCCGCTAAGGTAGTCGATGGCATGCTACATGGCCGTGGAGCTGCCGATATGAAAGGCAGCATTGCCGCCTTTTTAGCCGCCACAGAACGCTTTGTTAAAAACCACCCTGACCATAATGGCAGTATTGCCTATTTAATCACCAGCGATGAAGAAGGCCCATCCATTAACGGAACTGTTAAGGTGATAGAAGCGCTGGAAGCACGCGATGAAAAAATTCAAATGTGCATCGTAGGCGAGCCATCAAGCAGCACACTGTGCGGCGACACCATTAAAAATGGTCGTCGTGGCTCATTAGGTGCCGTAATGAAAGTAAAAGGTGTGCAAGGTCATGTGGCGTACCCACATTTGGCGAGCAACCCTATTCACTTGGTTATGCCTGCCCTGACGGAAATGACGCAAGAAGAATGGGATCAGGGTAATGAATTTTTCCCGGCCACTACTTTTCAAATTAGTAATTTCAATAGCGGCACTGGTGCCACTAATGTTATTCCAGGTACCGCCGAAATCGTTTTTAACTTTCGATTCAGCACTGAGTTAACCGAGCAGGAGCTTAAGTCACGTACCCATGCCATCATGGATAAATACGGGTTTGACTATCAAATAGACTGGAAATTAAGTGGCCACCCATTTTTAACCGCTGAAGGCTCGTTGGTAGAAGCCGCGGTATCCGCCATTAAAGACGTGACCGGCCTAGACACTGAACTATCTACCTCTGGCGGCACCAGTGACGGGCGCTTCATCGCTCCCACAGGCGCTCAAGTATTAGAATTAGGCCCAATTAATGCCACCATTCACCAAGTAAACGAACACGTAAGCGTTAATGATTTGGAGCAGCTCACGGTTATTTATGAGCGTATTCTTGAAAATTTACTTGTAGGTCAGTAACCCAGTATGTTGATTTGCCCAGTATGTTCAGAAACATTAGTGCGTGTTGAAAAAAGTCTAAGCTGTGAGAATAAACACAGCTTTGATCAAGCCAAACAAGGCTACTTTAACTTACTGTTAAACCCGGCTAAAAAAAGTAACCAGCCCGGTGACAACAATGAAATGGTACAGGCGCGCACCCGATTTTTAGACGCGGGCCATTACCAAAGTATCAGTGATGCCATTAATCAAATGGCCGTAGATTTATTATGGCAACAACAAGATGCTGAAATATTAGATGTAGGTTGTGGTGAAGGTTACTACACACAAAGACTGCATCACGCCTTAGCAGACCATCAAATAAACCATCAACTGTACGGCTTAGACATCAGCAAAGACGCCATAAAAGCGGCCTGCAAGCGTACTAAAGATATAAACTGGTTAGTGGCCAACGGTAAAAAAACGCCTTTTAGCGAACAGTCAATGCACCTTACACTAAACGTATTTAACCGCATCATGCCCGAGTCGCTTAAACATCTTTGCCATCCACAAGGACACATTATTATTGCCAGTGCTGGCGCGCATCATTTACAGCAATTAAAAGAGGCTATTTACGATACGCCTAAGTTTGTGGAGTTTGATGCTGTTGCGGTCATGAAAGATCATTTCAAACACGTGCAGCGTCAGCAGTTAGATTTTGTTATTAAGCTGCCCCCTGCCAGCACTCAAGACCTTCTGTATATGACACCCCACGCTTGGCGTTCAAGTCCGCAAACCCAACAACAGCTTTTATCTCAAGAGCAGCTAGAGTTAAGGGTACAAATTAATTTAGATTGTTTTTCTCCTTTGGAGAATGAACACAAAGATTAAATACACTTAAAAGGATAGATGATGAATATTGTGGCTGGATTTAAACGCCTGACTCAAGATTATCAACGAGGCTTTTTTGTATTTATGCTAGGCCTTTCAGTGTTTTTCATAGGCCTTGCGCTCTTTTATATGTCAGTGCGCCATATGGAGCTGAACCCATTGTTGGCCGAAATAATGGTACTGATTGGTTTAGCTTTACTGGCCATTGGATTCGTTATGGCCGCTATTGGCTATATAAGCCTAATGGTCCATCGCTGGCAGCGCATTTTCAAGAACAAAAAATAAAGGGGCTATTTAGAATTTCAATCCTCAGCCCATATAAGCATTTAATTTGGACAGTTCATGCAACGATACCCAGACATTGAAATATACGCACATGACATCACCTTCAAACAAATTGATGAATGGTTAAAGCTACATTTCACTCTAGTAGAGAAAAAAGAAACGGTTAGTAAAAAAAGTCAGCCACGCTGCTCTTGGGTCGTTGATGGCAGTGACGTTGTGGTATTTGGTAACGCCTCAGGTAAGTATTCCAGCATTTGGTTCAAACAAAACAATAGCCCGTGGGACACTGATCTTGATTGTGCTCGCATTGCTAGCCTGCAACTTAACACTCAAGTTCGCTGTTCTAACTCTAGTTGGCAAGAAGGACAAGCTCCCGAGAGTCAGTGGTGGAGAGTCACCGCAGCTGAAGGTGAAATGCTTATAGAGTGGCCCGAAAATTAAATCGATTAATTAATTACTTGTACAATTATAAAAAAACGCTCTCAATAAAAATTAAAGCGCTAATAATCAAATTTTTCACATTCTCAGTCAATCTCTGCATTGACGTAATGGCGACTGCAAAGAGGTGACCCCTTCTCCATAGGAATATTTTGATTTTTCAATCACCAACAAGAACTCAAAGGCGAGCTAGCCATAAGGCCTAGTGAGTAATCCTCACTTGGCCTTATGGCTAGTCTTTATTTATCTTTGTCGCTTTATTTATCCTCGTACCTTTGATGGCGGAAGAACACACCGCTGTCGCCGAAGTGTGACGCATTAAAGGCTGAAGTTAAACGAATGCTGCCCACTTTCACGGCGCTGTCACGACGGGCCTTGATGTACTTGTTATTGAAGTATGGAATCAAGGACGTCTTGATGTCCATGTCGGTGGCATATATGTCATATAGGATCGTACCCTCTGGCAAGGTCAACAAGTCCTGGCGGAAATCATGGGCCGAGTTGGCAAACTGACTTTTCACCTCGTTGCTGGGCACAAAGTAAAGCTGGGTAGGCGCCTTGACGCTGGACTCCTCTTGCCCGTCTTGGGTAACCTTAGCCATTTTTTCCGTCATCATGCGGGTAGGCTTTGAGGTCACTAGGGAAAATAAGGCGGTGGTGCCCAAGGTCTCGTTGACTTCAGGAGAGACATACTGAGACAGCTCGTTGGCGAAGAAGTCATGGTTTTCTCCTTGGCCCGATAACGTATACAAAGCCGAGACGTTGCGGGAGTTTTTACCGTCCACAAAGGCCTTCCAGGCAAGTCCTGGCGCGAAGCCACGATCAGATGGCGTACCAGTAACCGATAAACGCATTAGGCCACAATCGGAACCCTTAAAAGTGCCCGTGAAAGGATGGTTAGCTTCGGCTTCGAAGGCTACTTTGGCCATCACACCGTGAGCGTGTATAGGCTTCTCATAACCCACTGGGGTCACGTCATCTTTCAGGTTCACCTTAGTCCACAATATACTGTTAATCAGGCCACCTATGTTCACGTCTTGCAGGGCAGGTAATTCATCGGCAGGGTATTGAGTGCGCAAGGCACCGTTCACCCATAGGTGTTCCTGCTTGGAACACGCCGACCAGCTCTTGTAATCATCTGTCATGTTCAGGCCCCAGGGCTTAAACGCGTTATCCACACCTACTAGGCTATTGCTAAGTTGTGGGAAATGACGCTCAAGCACGTCCACCATAGTCATGTTTTCTACCCAGTCTAAACCGGCCTGAGTGTAAACCTCAGCGGTGTAATCCTTAGTATAAAAACGGTCTGTGATCAGACGGCGCGAGGCGTTAAGAATGAAAACCTGAAAGGCAGTCTCACCAAAGGCAAAACCATCTGGGCGCACAGTCTCCGCAAGTTGCCCAATCAGAGCATCGATCTTTTCGATATCGTTATCATAGATGCGTTTGAGGGTGGCCAGAGTTACAGGGTCTTCGGTGAGGTCTTCAAACTTAGTGATGGGGTTTAGTTGTATTTGACGGCGGTACTCGTTGTACCTAGGGATACCACGCTCACGGTCACGCAGAATATCGATGGTGGCCAGATCGATGTCACCCACCAGTGGAATCGACATGTTACGTAAAAACTGTGGGTAATTGTTTAGTGTCAACGCACCCGGGTGCGTAATACCAAATGAATACCACAGGCGCTCGCCCCCTTCATCATCAAGGATATTTTCGGCATCACCATTACGGGTGTCTTCGATATTAATGGAGTTACTGACGATGTTGGAGCCAATGTCGTACACGTCTACTGTGTCGCGTAATAAGGGGTGCATCCTGTACACCTCGACAAATTCTTCAGTAAGGGTGTAAGGAGTACCTGCGTTATAAGACTCACGTGATCCCACTAGGCCACCCACTCCGTGCTCCAAAAAGGAGGCACTGTCCAGTATGCGACTCAATTCAGGGTCTAACCCCAACACACGCTTAATAAAAGAATCGGTCTTAGCCAGGTCGTCGGCAATCACTTCAATGCCACCTTGAATGTTGTCACGCCCCTCGCGAGTACCCAGTAGCCCCCACCAGTTAGCTTCCATGGAAGTCTTGAGTACAGGGTTGGCGAGCAGAGCCGGCGTCCATTCAACAGTGTGAATCTTTGCCATAAGGGCGGCGTTAACCAAGCGTGCCTTGTCATAAATCCATTGGTCGGTTTGATCTGGGTTATTGGTTTTAATCATGTCGGCGATGGCATTGTGCTCAAGCGTAAACAACTGGTGCATCATGCTTAAACCGAGCCACCAGTTGTCATTAAAACCGGTTACCGGTATGCCCGACATAAATTCAGTGGGCAGCGTGCCATCATCTTCAAGCGCCAGTTTGCCGTCCACAAAGGAACGTACAGTGTTGTTAGTAGCGGCGTTGCTGCCATATAACTGCGAGCCATCCCACCAGTGGGTGGTCTGGTTTTGATAGCTGGGTGGCAAGTGTGCATCTTGTGCGTCGCGACTGGGGTCGGGTGAGGTACGCTGCACATACAAACTGCCTGTGCCTAAAACGTCACCTTCTGGTAGAGGCACTTCGATTGGGTTTTCTGAACTGTTGGGGCCATGGCTTACCCAGTCGTGCACCATGAACTGAATCCAGGCGGCGGCTATGAAATTGATGCTGGTGGCCGGCTTAAATTCATCACGGGCCATGAGGGCGTTACTGACTTCTCTGGGGTTGGGATCCAGCAGAGTCTGAGCATGGAGTTCGGCATCCACTGCACTTAATTCCACGTTGCGACCAAAACGCATGAGAGCAGATCCTTCCGCAGGGTTTTCCAAAATATTACAGGTACCGTCTTCGGTACGCGCAGTGAGGCTGCGCTCATCACATATTATCTTGGCGTTATGTTTGTCATAATTTTCAAGATCAAATAAATTGTCTTCAAATAATTTTTCACGCTCTACACCTATCAACACCACGGCGGCAAACACGCCGAGAGTGCCAAGTTTAGTTAACGCAGGCCAGGTGACCCAGACTGATCCACTCATACTCATTCCTTATCATTATTATTGATTTATTTACTGCCATTTTTTCTGGCTGCAAGACTAAATACAGAAATTTAATATGGGAACCCTCCTCAGGGAGGGGATGGAAAAGTTAGCGATATGGACTACTCAAATTTCACATCGTGGCGAATTGTGCCTTGATAATATCTTTCAGGCAGTTTAAAACGTGCGAGCTATAAAAGTTATATTAAAAAAGATTGTATGAACTGAACAATAAAAATAAAAATAAAAATAAAAAGAAAAAATGAATCGATAGTACCAGCGGAGAAGGGACTGCATGACAAAGCAAGTAGTACGAGAGAACCTGATTTCTTTGTTGTCCAAAGCTAAAGATTACCCCATTAGCATTGTGGTGGCGCCAGCTGGTTCGGGAAAAAGTACCTTATTGGATCAATGGCAACAGGCTAACGGGTCGTTAAATGTGGCACGCCTGGATTTATCAAAAGCTGAACTTAATGTTAACTTTATTTTAAAAAACATGCTGAGGAGCATTCGTGATACCGTTGAAATTTTTTCTTCCCCAATCATAAACTCGTGTGATTTAGAGGGTGAAATTCCTAGTCAAAAATTGGTTAAGGGCATCTTATCAGTCCTAAACTCTACCGAAGAAACGTTGTATTTAGTGGTAGATAACTTCCATTATATTGAATCAAAAAAAGTCTGTGAGATATTAAATTTAGTCATCGACAGACTGCCCAATAACATTCACATTATTATCTCCTCTCGACATTACCCCAGACTAAACTTAACTCGTTTGAGATTAGACGACAGGCTGTTAAAAATACAAGCCGGTGACATGAGGTTTGATATAGATCAGGTTGCTCTGTTGGGTAAACATCTTTGCCATCAAGAATTTGATGACGTCAGTTTACAGGCCATCATGAAAAGTACCGAAGGCTGGGTGGCAGGCATCAAGATTGCGTTAATGGCATGCCATCAACAAGGAGCAAAGGCGTTAGATGGCTTTGATGGTAAACAAATAGACCTTGTGGGCTACCTTGCTACTGAAGTATACCTAAGCTTGCCTGATGAAATACGCAGTTTCTTTTTATTGAGTTCCATTTTGGATATTTTTAATGCTCAGGTCTGTGATTATGTATTGCAGAGACAGGATTCGGCACAAATACTCAAAAAGCTGATCAATAGATCCATGTTCATCATGCCCCTGCCTGAAAAAAATAACTGGTATCGTTATCATACTTTACTCAGTGATTATTTACGTTTGCAAGTTCAAGAAAGTTTGTCCTTGCAGGAAGTCGCTGAATTACATATTCGGGCAGGTAATTTTTTTATTAAGGATAATAGTTTTGAATTGGCTTTATATCACTTCAACCTAGGCCAGGACTTACAATCCTGCGAGCAAACATTGCTTATGGCGTGTGAGTACTGGCTGAAACAGGGGGAATTTAGCAAGATTATAGAGCAGCTTAATAAGCTTCCTGAGCAATCGCTCTTATGCAATTTAAAATATGCTCTATATTATATCCATGCACTTATATTTTACCGACGCTTTAACCAAGCACAATACTATCTTGACCTGTTACCCGCCAAATTTAACGATGACACACACGCTGATTATGATGCTGTTAAAGATATTCAGTTTTTAACCCTGAGCCTTACTCTATTTCAACATGACACTGATGATGCAAATGAAATTAGCAGTAATGACTTCCTTAAATATCAAAGTGGCAGCTCTTTGCGAATGTTCTCGTTGGTATTTGCCGCCTATAATGAACTTCAAAAAGGCCGCATAGACAGAGCACTCACAATAGCGGCCCATGCTAAAGCTGTTTTATCCAATCTTGACTACGTATTGGCAAATAGTTGCATAGATTTAATCATCGCGCTGTGTGATCGCCATATGGGGAGGGGCATTGAGGCAATTAATTACATTAACTCCCTACAAGAAAATTCGTTACCGCAGGAAGGCAGTCAAGCTTGGGTTAATTTAAATACGGCTATGGTCATAGTCAGTTATGAGCAAAACCAACTAGTCAAAGCCCAAACTCTGTGTGAACTGTTGTTGCCAAAAATAACGCACTCTTGCCTCACAGAGGTCATTTCAACGATCTATATTAACCTATCACGTTTATGGCACATTCAGGGCAATGACATTAAGGCGTCACGGGTACTTGATCAATTGGAACGCATCCTGATGTTTGGCCGCTATAGACGTTTTACCAGCCAATATGTTCAGGAGTCCATGCGCCAGGCTTGGCTGTCCGGAGATAGTGAGCGCGCCCAATCGGTATGGGGAAAGTATCAACTGGAGACCACTCACGATAAATTATCAAAATTGAGTGGGCAGTATTGTGAGACCACCGAACGTCATGCCTTGGCACTCAGTTACTGGTATACCTTTAGAGGAGAGTATCAAAAATCAGCCAGCTTATTAAAAGGTTTAAGCCGTCAATTGGACGCTTGCGGCGCCATCTGTCGGTCGTTGGTGGTTAAGGCAAATATTGTTACTTTGGATTATTATCGGGGTCTTGAACAGGTGGCTGTACAACGACTGTGTAAGTTATTAAAAGATTACGGCTACTTAAAATTTTCACGCACCATATTTGATGAGGCTCCAGGGCTGGATAAGGTATTTATATACGCCCAGCAAAGTGGCACGCTAAAAATGCCTGCGTTATTTAAGAATGTGTTTCACGACCTTTTTTCACAAGATAAGCTGGCTATTGCCAACCTTAATTACCAGCCCATCGCCTTGACCGAAAAAGAACAAGAGGTTTACTTGTTAATGTCTTCAGGTTTATCTAATGCGCAAATAAGTTGCGAGGTGGGCACGGCATTAAGCACTACAAAGTGGCACCTTAAAAACATTTACCATAAATTGGGCATTACTAATCGCGCTCAAGCCATATCATTACAACAAGCCGACCGAGTGTAAGCCCATTAAATAGTTGATCCCTACCTGTTTACTAGGCCGTATCATTGATGAGGGGACTGAACGCTTTGATATTTTTAAAAAAGAGAATCGTGGCCCCATGGCCGTTTATTCCGTGCCCTTTCGGGGCTGCCAACATGCTTCTTTACAACATGCTTTATAAGCATTTAATAAAGCCGCTAAAGTGGCCGTTACCCAGCCACTGGCTTTCTCGCCCAAATACACTCCCTGACTCTATTTAATAGCACGATTCAACTCAATAATAAGAGCTATTAGACCTATTTATTCCATTTTGGGACAGATTCAGCTGGGCCTGTTAAGCTTTTACAGCTGAACTCATTATCGAGGCTCTACGATGAATAGATATCTAACCATCACAGACATAACAAAATTGGCCAGCGAACATAGGATTTGGGCCACACAAATGGACATTATCGCCTCAAAAACCCTAGAGTTATCCAT
>MAAB01001436.1_pt1 | contig 35912 bp, 53 predicted proteins | sample 1115991 | NCBI WGS metagenome assembly MAAB01 (sample SAMN04961124, study PRJNA320927) | seawater metagenome | isolation source: sample BD02T18 sea water enriched with oil for 18 days | place: USA:Gulf of Mexico | collected 2013-07-27
GCATTCAAGTTCAGCATCAAACTTACTCTTTGGTGCTCCGTCCGTATCATCTTGAGCTAAGCCGATAATAGCCGCGTATTGATATCTACGCATATAAGTAATACTAGCGCCCATAACTTGCGCGGGATTACCAGCACCACCGCCAGCGAGCTTAGCTATTGGCATTACGCACATACTTGATATGTACTCCCCGCTTTCATGACCTAAAACAGTTTGCATTGTGTTATTGCCTTTATCGTCATTACCCATCAACTGAACAACACTTAAGCCGTTCTTAGCTAGTGCAATCTTTGCAGCGTCAATGCAATGCCCTAATGATGCGTAACTGTAACCATGCCCCGACTTTGCCTTTTCTACGTTTTCCAGCTCACCTTGGAACTTTGAAAGAGCTTTAAATAATTCGATAACCGTCTCTGACTTATCCATTATAATTCCAACCCATTTTCACGCTCTCTTTCTAAAAACTCAATCGCATATGTTAATGGTGACGTTAAATCATCACCGAAGAATTCAGTTTCTACGCCGTTAATTGAAATTATTACTGTTTGCTCTGCTGGTTCATTTTCTGATTGGTCGTGGTAGTTATTCATAAATCTTCTCCGTGTTGTTGATGATTGAATCTTAGCATAATGATTGAACACTGCAAGCTTTATTTTTGATTTATTCGTTAATTAATTATACTTGCTATATATGAACAGATAGATTAATATTAACTCAACTTAAACAACAGGAGAATATAAATGACAATTAATGACCTACTATTAAATAAGCACTATCGCGGTAATCAAACGGAGTTATCACGAGATTTAAACGTAACCAGGAATACGATTCGTAAATACATGAATGATGATAAAGGCGAATTTCACTATATTAAAAACGGCTCTTCACTAAAGCCTGAATTATTCACTAACCAAACTAATAAGGCGAATAAATAATGATTACATCAACAGGAACGGGCATATTTTACAAACCAACAAACAAAGGGAATAAATAATTATGAACATAGAAAATCCAGAATCTTGCGCCTTTCCAGCAGTAGAAACTGATAACGGCATCTTATTTCATGAAGGCTTAACTAAGCGCGAACACTTTGCAGGCTTAGCAATGCAAGGCATGAGTTCGCATCCTGAGTTTTACTGTGGTAACCCTAAGTTTGCCGATGGAATAGCTAAGGATTCAGTTAAATTTGCTGACGCACTATTAAAGGAACTAGCAAAATGAACCAGGATGAAATAAGAGAAAACGAAGCAATGCACCTTAGAGCTTATGACGAACATTCAGAGTTATACGCACTATCATTTAATGAACTAATGAAGGAGTTGAAAAATGCATAAATTTACAAGCGGTAAGTGGTCACAATCTCACAGGGAATATAAAAACACAGGAATGTATAGCACTGAGGTTTACGACAGCAGAGGGCAAACTATATGCACTCTCGCTTGGCATACTGAGCCAGAATCAACACGCACTGACAGACCTGAAAACGCTGCGTTAATAGCTGCCGCTCCTGATATGTATGAAATGCTTGAGCGCTTGCAACTTAGTGTTGCTGATGAAATAGAACGTGATGAACTACTTAAAAAAGCGAGAGGGGAATAACATGAGCATAAACACTTTATTACCAACTGAAATAGCCCGCCATCGTCAAAACACTAATCCGCCAAAGGTTACGTTAACATCATCACATGGAGTAGCTTATAAGTCTGTACGTGAGCGTAAAGACTCAATGAATATTAAGGCGCTGGAAACTCAGACTGAAGAGGATTATTTCTATTCACTTCTTGATAGTTTTTAATAAATAACCGATTAGATAAGCCGCTTTAATTAGCGGCTTTTTATTACCTAATTTTCACACGAAAAAATAGCCTTTTTTGTGCGTGTTATCCTCCTGAGAATCCATTACTGATAACATTAGTCCATTATACTGCCACATTCTATACCGCAGGTTGTAAATCTTTCATATAAACTCCTTGGTTAGTCTTAATTATATCACGCCCATTAAAAAAGCCCCACATTTTACTGCGAGGCTTTTAACAACAAGAGGAACATAAATGACGAGGAACCAACAACTCACTTATATCCCATAATAACACACTTAATTAACTTTTAACCAACTATCGCAAACTCGTTACTAAAATCCTTAGTTGACCAGAGACATTCAATATCTACCCTTTCATCCCTAACGTATACCTCCATACTATCCTCGCCTTTGTATTTAAAATCCATTTCTGTAATGGTTGCAGTGTATGTATCACCAGCAATAAAAATACCCTCATCATCTGGCTTAATCCGCTTAACTAAGAAGTTCATTTTATAATCCCTCTTTGTTATTAAAAGGTTTCTTTGTGATGTACTCGGAAGTATATGGCCACCCTAAATCACGCCACAGTTGTTCATAAGTTAATTGAACATCAAATACATAAGCACAGCTTGAACAAGTCCATGAACCCTTAGCTCCAGTGAATGCCTTATCGCAATTTCTACACCTGCAAATGTACATTCCAGACCACCAACCATGCTTAGGCTTCCTATCGTCAATGTGATTAAAGCTGAATATATCAGTATTCATTTTATAATCCCTCTTTGTTATTTAAGCTGAGTCTGTGGCGTTTTCTGCGAAATCAGCAAAGTACTGTAGCGCTTGCTGGTCGCTATCAAAATCTACCCAATCTATATTCTCTCTTGCATAAATACATATGTGACTTTCAAGTTCCTTGATTCTACCTTCCATTCTAGCGATAGTGTCGTATGCAAACTTTAACTTTCCGGTTGGCTTATTCATTTTATAATCCCTCTTTGTTATTTAAATTGCATCAATGCTTTTCAGGTAATCAACATCAAAATGATCGTACTCTTTTATGTGATCAATCTTATAAAGAGTATAATCTTTTTCCTCTTTAACTCTTTCAGCTTGTGCTAGTATTAATGCGTCATTTTGATTTCTGGCAACTACACTTACAAATTCTGGCATGTAGTTGCAGCTTGAAAACCATACCTTGTATTCTTGTTGATCTTCCATTTTATAATCCCTCTTTGTTATTTAATTATAAGCTAAATCGACTTTAAATTCATGCTCACACATTTCACATATAGTATCTATTCCTATACTATTGTCAGTTTCATGCTCACACGTTTCTAGCCTATTACTCTCCCAAAAGTCACCGTCATCAAGTAAATCTACATCCTCGCCACAACTTGGGCATTTACAATTTAATTCAAGAGTCCATGTAGCTATTGTTGTTTCGTTACTCATTTTATAATCCCTCTTTGTTATTTATTATCTAGCTGTTTAGCTCTGAATTCATCCATTCCCTGCAATAAGTTTTGCATTGATTGAGCTTCTTGTTTCTTATGGTGCTGTAAATCCACTAACCCAGGTAACGAGCTAGGAAGCATTTCTACGGGTGTATTTTGATAAGTGGAGTACATGCTAAGGAATTCCTTTTTAGCCCACGTAAGCTTGGTTACATCCATCGAGCAGAACTCTTTCCAGCTAGTGAACGACCGTAAAGCGGCTAAAGCTTGTTTATCATCTAAAACCAAGTTGCCATAAGTACCGACTCTTCGTATTTCATGAGTTATTTGCGCCCATGCTAATTCGGCTTTTTCTTCTGTCGATAGCTCCTTAGTTTTTAGGTGTTTAATAATGTTCGCTGGCTTAGGAAAAAACTTACCGTCAACAGGATCACTAAGGTGCTGTTCGAATCCGTGGCTAACCTGCTCAATCGTATAAGCTCTTAACGATGAGAAAAACAGTTTCAGCATGATAGGCGTAACTTCGATTTTTTTAACGGTGCTGTAAAGCTCAGCAGTCGCTAAAACGATTTCTTGAAACTCTCTTTTGTTTGAATCATCCATTACCATCCACCTTCTAAGTTTTTAATGTTTTGAGCCGTTACATCAGAATACTGTTTTGCACCCTGCTGAGTTGGCTTTGAGTTTTTCTCCCAAGTTCTAACGCATGCTTTCCAATCTTTTACTTTTGTTTTTCCTCTCATCCATCCGTTTGCAATGTAGTGATCAACAAATGCTTGAGCATCTATCGTGTTACATCGCTCGTTACAATATTTATAAACCTCATCAACACTTGGTGCTACAAATCTTTTTATAGGAGCTTTAGCGACCTCACTAGTTACTATCTCTTTATTATTATTATCACTCTTATTCTTTGTTTTATTCTTATTATTATTATTACTATCTGCTACGTTTGCTAACTCTTGCTTGCATTTGCTAGCATTTGCTACCTTTTGCTTGCCTCCCTTAGAGCCAGCAATGGCGCGCCTTTCACAAGTTTTAACGTACTTTTCGTTATCTCTTTCAAACTGGTTTCTGAATGGTAAAAACACCATTTTAGTTATTTGGTCTAGACTTATTTCGCCATCAATTTGATGTGAATATATAGCCTTAAATAACTTTCCTGCTTGATCATCAGATAGGTCGTTAAGTATCTCTAAGCTGTCGATATGCAATAAAAAAGATTTCTTTTTATTACTCATATATAATTACCTTATAACTGTTAATTAAGCCGCTATCGCCAAGACGCGGTTTTTTTATGCCTTGTTCATTAAGCTTTCTATAAGCTGCCTAATAAATGCCGTTCTTGTTACGCCTTTCTTACCCGCTACCTTTGTTATGAAGTCATGCTCATCTTTAGTGAATTTAACTAGTAAAGGTTTCTTTTCTGCTTTAACCATTTTGAATCTCCTGTAATTAATCCACCCAAATGGTAATATAACTAAACATACAAAGCAACACATAAATAAACATTATAAATATATACTTTATAGGTTGACACATTAAACAACACGCGCTAATATTTGTGCAGATACGAAATACAACTAACCAATAGAGAGAAGTTATGAAAGAGCTATTCAGGATGAAACTAAACCCAACAGAGGGCGGCTTGTCGGTATGGACAGAAACATACTTTTCAGTTCACGAAACTCCATGTTATTACTTTTGTGTTGTTGACTGGATGATTAGCAGTGTACCTCCCCACTGTAGAGGCACCACTACTGGGTATGAAATGTTAAAAGCAAGAGGTGTTAAATTTAAAAGAGTATCTAAATTAAATAGCAGATTTGCATTTGAAACAAAAGAACTTGCTTATGATAATTTGGTTTATTTAAAAAAATTACAGTTAGGCCACCTTAATCGTGACATTGAATTGCTTGGCGCATTTATATCCTTTAATGAAAATAAAGGTATGACTGACTTATCTAGTGATCACGGCCAGTTGTTTATCCCTAATACCAATGAACTTGTTAATGAACACTTTAACTTTGATTAACCATAGCGCTGCATAAGTGGCGCTTAACGCAATAAGGTGAATGAATAATGAAGAAGTACGAAATTATCTATGCAGATCCACCGTGGCAGTTTAGCAACAAGAAAACAGGCGGCTCTATGAAGTCAGGCGCAGCGCATCAATATTTGACCACTGGCATTGAAGGACTCAAGCAACTAGATGTTAACTCCTTAACTGCCGACAACGCTGTTTTGTTTATGTGGTACGTGGGCGCAATGCCGCAAGAGGCTATTGATTTAGTTCATGCATGGGGTTTTACCATCAAAAACATGAATGGCTTTGTATGGAATAAACTTACAAAGAAAAATAAACCACACTTTGGTATGGGGTTTTATACTCGTGCTGGTAGTGAGTCGGTGATCATCGCAACTAAAGGTAAATTTAAACCAGCTTCACACGGCGTTAGAGCGGTATTTAATGCTGATGAACAAATTCAGTTTGAAGGTAAGGCGATTAAGCACAGCAAAAAACCTACTCAGGTTCGTGATTTGATAATTGAATTGTGCGGCGACTTGCCAAGACTTGAAATGTTCGCCCGTGAAAGTGCAGAAGGCTGGGACGTTTTCGGAAATGAAGCGCCCAACTCTATAGTGATAAATAATAAAGGATAGTAAGAAATGTTAAACATGAAAGCACTAAGAAGAATTAAGCCAGTAGGTTGTGTAGATGATTACATGGCAGGTCATGGTAAAGACGGAAGACTAAATAAAAGCACATTAGAAATCGGTCAGGAGTATCGAAAAGCAGTATATGATTTTTTATTAGCTAACGGAGCGGCTACTATCGGCACGTTATCGGTTAACCTGGATATCAGTGTTAAAGCTATCTGTAGCATCATTCAGAAGATGAGAAGAAAAGGCACTATAAAGACCGGCCCTAAAACAACGGCTGATAGTAAAAAATTAGCTTTCACTTACTTAATCGCATAAGGATATAAAATGTTAGATTTTAATTCAATCCAAAAAATGAAGCCTGATTACATAAATAAATCCAAAGCAGAAAAGTTACGCACAAGAGCAGGTAATTTAATGCAAGGGTCAAGCAGTGATACTATTAAGCGGTTTATTTCTGTATTGGGGTTTGACTGGTCACCTTGTAAAGAGGTTATATATAACACTGGATTAACTCAAGGTACTATCAGCAGAGCAGCAGCGCACCTTATTGCAGATAAGCTAATCGTTAAAAAGGTTAAGCAAGAAGGTAGGTGCAAGAATACTTATTATAAGCTGGCGTAATTAAGGAGCAATCAAATGATTAAAGGTCACAAGGATATCTCAAAGCGTGTACTAGTGTTTAGTGTGTTGGTGTGCTGGTTTGTTATCTGGTATTTAGTGGGATGACTGACAGGGTAATAACAAACGATAACCTCGAAGAATTCTTTGAGGAACTCGTTATAGCGCTTGATGAGCATAAGGTTTTAAATGCTAGCTTTCAGCCTGTCAGTACAGGCAAGTGGTCAATGGCTCGATTGTGGCGCGGTTGGATGGCAACAACTGCTGACTACATGGCAAAGAATGGCGTAACAATGCCGTTAATGGTTAACGCTGACGGGGTCACTTATTCAAGCCGACCATTTAACTCTGATGATGCGCACGAGTTATTTACTCGTCAGCATTTAGGTGTTGACGAGAATGGTGTTAGATTAAGCTGGGCTAAGTCAGGCGAACAGAGAAAGGCCACAAAGGGCGAAAGATTCAACGCGCTACGATTGCATGAGGAATGGGCATCAAGTCGAGGTATTAGCTTGTTTAAGCCTCGCGGTAGTGAATACGATAAACTTATTGATCAACAGGAGAGTTAACATGAGTATCACACCGAATATGAAACACTACCTATTATATATATTAGGTTGGTTTGTTGTTACAGGGTTGATCGCGGTTAGTGTAAGTTGCTCGGTGGTGATGCATGGCTAGATGCAAAATATGTCGCGATAAGTTCGAGCCTAAATACTTTCTGCAAAAAGCTTGCTTCAATCCTAAATGTTTAGCTGAGTGGGCAAAGAAAGATAGAGAAACCAAGGCCGATAAAGTTCATGCAGTCAAAAAGAAGGAGTTAAAGGATAATGATAAGCCACTCAGGGAAAAAGCCGCTCAAGCCGCATTTAACGCATTTGTTAGATTTCGTGACAATTCTAGTAGTTGTATTAGTTGCGGTCGTCATCATACTGGTCAATACCATGCTGGGCATTACAGAAGTCGTGGGGCACACCCTGAACTTAGGTTTGAAGAACTCAATTGCCACAAACAGTGTGCTCCTTGTAATAACTATCTTTCTGGTAATATCAGCAATTACCGCCCTGCTTTGATTGAGAAGATTGGACAAGATAAGGTTGATTGGATAGAAGGGCCGCACGAACCTAAAAAATATACGTGTGCTGAGTTGAAAGAAATTGAATTGCTGTATAAATCGAAGCTGAAAGAATTAAAAACAAAGTGATCGACGGATTACGAATTGTGCCGCCCTTATTCCTTTTGGGCGGCTTTTACTTACACATTAATCAGATGCAAAGCGTTCTTTATTCCTCCCTTATTGCCATGTAGATGTAAGTCTCACCACTCGTATTAACCTGCACATCATTTATCTTTAACTGAAAACCTGTGGCGGTTAACTCTAGGAAGTCTGCCCCTGTAAACTCGGCTGCATCACTATTAGCTTTTAAGGTAGGGTCATTACCGACAACTATGCCTCTGGTTGTATCAAATATTACCCAATGAGCAGCACCGCTAACCTGTGTTGCATTCTTAATCATTATGTACTGAGGTTTCCAGCCTAGGTCAATAATCGGCCCTGTACTGCTCCCGTTACCCACATACTCACCACATTGAATAATACCCTCTGGACTAGTGTCATCAGCAAATACGTACATGATGTACTCGTCATTTAGTTGGTTAACCGAATTACTGTTACCTAACGTAACATTGCTATCAGTCATTGCTGTATCATTCCAAGGCGATGAACTTGTTACAGCACTAGCTGTAAGGTCTAGATTAAGAAACTTCGTGCCGCCTAAATTAGTGTGTTGAACGTACCAATTAGCAGCACCGCTAGTTTCTTTTATAATCGCTAAGCCCGCTTGCACACCTAAACTGTGCGGTATTTCACGACCAGCAATATCGTCACCAGTGTAAGCAACTACATCAAAGAACTTAGGTGCTTTCTTGAATGACCAGCCAACATTATCAGTTGAAACAGCAGATCCAACATCGTAACCGTCAGGGTTAAATGCCGTAAGTGAGTTAGCTAAGGTTGATTCGGCATCAGTAAGGTTGCTTGATATAACTTGATTAACCCCTCTATCCTTATCAAACCACAAATGGTTACCTGATACAGCTCTGCTTTTTAAGCAAAAGAGATCAGCATTAATACCGCTCACTACTGATGTGCTATTACCGAACAAATCAACGCTAAAAACGTCAGCGACATTTAAGCCGCCTCCCGCTCGCATAGCTTTAACTATTTTATTAAGTAAGAGGCCCATATTAAGCCACCACTGAGTTAGCGCCCATAACTCTCCAGTTATTAGCACCACGTTTAGTTAATACTACTGCGACAGGCAAACCTACTTCCCATCCCTCTATAGTACATGAACCGTCTAGTACACCATTAAGGGTAATACCTGCTACACCTTGTATGGTTACTTGACCTGCACCCTCTTGCACAACTGCTACCTCTGCATTAATAGTAATAGGTGTAGTATCTAACGGTATAGTTACATTGTTAGGACTAGCTGCTGTCTTGTTTACTGTACCACCTATATTAACACTAGATAACGTATAGGTGACTTGTGCGGAGTCAACAGGGCGGTCGTTGTTAATATGAACATCCGAAGAATCTATATTATTTCTAATGAACAAGTCACCATCATTAGTAATGCTAAGCTCGTAATCTTTGGTCGTGTCCGGGGTTTTAAGTACTGGCCCTTGCCCTTCAATATTAAACTGAAGCTGTCCGTTTTTAGTAAAAGTTACCATAACGTCTTGAGTGATAAAGTCGCGCAATTCCATGCCATTATCGGCAGCGGTAGATATTGAGGCTAACCAGCGGTAACCTCTGGTTTTATCTGCACTAACAAAATCATAAGCTGGGCTATCTTTTTGCACTCCCATGCCCTCGGTCAATCGGTATGTTTCGCCTGCTGCATTAGGTAGAGCTACATAAAGATTAGAGCGACCAGCAATACCTCCCGTGGTATTAGTGTAGTTTTCAGGGCTATAACCTGTTATGACGTTATTGCTAGAATCATCAGATACGGTAATCTGCTTGGTGCCTACATATGCGCGACACTGCTCAGCACCACGAAGAAACCCGGCTATTGATTGTGGGAATTGATAACGCGGTGCGATAAACTCAACATTACTAACTGTTACGTTTGGTATGTCAATATTACGACTAAACCCATCTATGTTAAACCCACCGCCCTCACATAACTCAAATGTCATACCCGTAAGTACAACACCGTCTGTTGACGTTTCTGTAGAATAAATATCAATGCCAATAGTGTTAGTCGATGCAGCACTACAACCTATAACGGTAAGCCCTCGACAGCCTTCAAGAGCAATAGGCACGCGTTCACAATCTAAGTATGATGCAGTCTTAACACCAAACACTTTAAGGCCAATTAACTGAGTCTCTTGCTGTCTACGAAAGAAAACAACAGGCTCAACGGAAGCCCCAGGGAAGTCATCGCCAATAGCAACGACATTCTCAACAATGCCCGTTTGGCTTAGTGTTGGGAAAATAGTGCCATCAATCTCAATGCACCTTAGCGCTTGATGGTCAGGATGCACAAATAATAAATTCAGGTTACGAAGAAACATAGAGTCATAACCGTTTATTATCGTTAACAGATGGCAAGGTGCTGCACCTGTTCGGCTAGACATAATCTTTAAATCGTAAAACACACAAGACGGGTTAGCCTTTAGGTCTGTGTTTAAATTCTCAGATAGAAAACAGTGTTCATCACCACCCCAGTTAACAGAGTCAGCAAATATAATTGAAGCACCCGCAACAGCTTCATCCAGTAGTGATGCAGTTTCACCACCCCCAGTACCACCACCAGCGGATTCACCAAACACTGTACACATAGGTGGGAATCTAATTTCACCTGTCACTCGATATACGCCGCGAGGTAAGAACAATCTACCTCCTTGAGACGCCCATAACTTAAGAGCTTCCGTGTCATCAGTTCCATCTAGGCCATTTGTACTATCACCCATTGCGCCAAATGCCTTAGCTGATTTAGCGGTGGCATTTGCTACAGCGTCTATATCTTGCAGTCTAGCGGCGTGTGTTGGCTCTGTTGGCTCTTCTTCTATAGTTAAAGGATGCCCAGCAAAAACAACAGGGCCATTAACCGTTTGTAATTCATCTTCATTCTTTAATAGTGCATCACGAAGTATTCTTTCATTCTGTATGGCAAGCATTACGCTCAAATCTAACCCGCGTTCATTAGATAGCGCATCGAACGGGCCATACTGTTGATATTCGATCAATTGAGTATACGGCACTATTCTCTCAATCTTGACTATTACGTCAGTTAGTGGAGCTACATCAAATGTAACATCACCCCCTGAGTCGTCACCGATGCCGGTTACTGTAAAGCCTACCGTTTGCTCTACATCATCAAGATAGACGAATAGATGACTATTTTGATATGTTAAAAAGTCATAAGCAAAGACTGTTACGGAATTATTGCCCGTGTAGCTTATCTCTGTATTTGTATTTTCTACTGTCATGTTACAGTCCTATTTTATTTTATCAGGCATTACGTTTTGAATTGCGGCTTCTACTTGATCGTATCCGTGGCGTAGTAACCAATTATTTTGTAAAGGCATTAATCTTCGTGCTGCTTTTGCTTTTTGTTCACTAGTTGTCATGGTGTTCATTGGGTTTGCTTGCCATATGTATTTAGCTGTACCTGCTGATGGCCCTAACTGCGCGCCAAAACCGCCCCGTGAAACAAACTTTCTGTCTTTGTCCATTATACCTGTTGGATCAATACCTGTAAAAGCGTATTGTCTGCGGTATGCTTCACCCAAATAACCAAGTAAGCCAGTGTGGTTTATTGCATTCCAAGTTTTATCTTTAACGCTGTCTCCGCTAGTGTCACGCCCCATTGACGCTGATTTAAGCTCATAAGCTGCATAACCTAACATCATATGAGTAACCATTTCCATTGTGGAGCGTACAGAGCTTTCTTGTAACATAGGTAGCATGATTCTGTTTGTTGCTGCCATGGCAAATGATTGAAATTGAAATATAGTTTTAGCTAGTTCACTATCAAACATGATAGGCAAATCACCAGCGCCAGGAGTGGTTACTAAAAAGTTAGACTCCTTAATTGCTGCGGCCTCGATAGCCTCTTTCGAATATACGTCAATATCCCATAGGTCTAGGTTTAAATCATACAGCCCGCCTGTTTTGGTAGAATGCAACTTTGCCTGCTCTGCCATTTCGCGGATCATACCATCGTCAAAACCTAGTTGATGAAGCTTCTTAGTATCAGTTCCTTTGATTAATGCAGTAGCAACACGATCACCGTATAAACTGCCAGCGATACCTTTGCCGAAGCTGTTCCAATGTTGAAAGCCTGTTAACTGCAAAGACTTGGTTGCAATAGCTGAAGCGTACTTGTCCATACTTGTCGCAGCGAATTGATCGTCAACCATCGTTATCTCTTTGATTCTAACCGACTGAGTTTTCTCTATTGACTGAGCAAGTGCGCTCATCTGGTCGTTAGATATACCGCTTAACTTAATCGACTTAGCATTAAAGTTTTTAGACAGAGCCTTAACGTAATTCTTACCCATGTTATAAGTCATTTGGCGAGCTACATCGGGGATAGATGATACCAATACATTACCAAGCATCGAGGCCACGTTAAATGCTCTTGCGCTTCGTAATACTGATATTAAATTCTTTTCTAATGGTGTAGCTATGCTAGGTGGTGGCACTTCATTCATTAACCTCCTAGCCATTACGTTTAAATCTCTAATGTCAGCATCATGACTCTTTTTAAGTTTTTGCAGTTGCTTATCTAGTGTTTTAGAGTCGCCACCACCCTCGATAGCCTTAGTGATTTTATCTGATTCAAGCTTAACCTTTTCAAGTAGCTTTGTTTCTAATTCACCTAACTTGTATGTGCCAAACTTTTCAGACATACGCGCTTTAGGTGCCATTGATCGCATGTAACCGTCCATCAGTGCGCGCCAATCTTTTACCAGATAGTCATTTAAGTATTCATCACGAATATCAACACGCTCTTTAGTTTGTGTCGGTATTTTAGAGCCGCCTTGATTGAAATTAATATCGCCAACCGTCAAATTAATGTCGCGGTTATATATCTCTCTTCCAATTTCATCCCATTCAGCTTCGGTTTTTGTTGGGGATGCTGGCAAACCCTCCTTTGCTGCTTCGGCGTCATACCTTACTTGCCTTTCTTTTAGTCCGTCAATCCAAGCTTTCTGATACCCTGCCGGATTATTACGGATGGCATTGATGTCTTTTCGGCGCGTCATATAACTGGCGGCTGTCTTTGTTTTAATTGGCTCGGGGTCGCCATCTTTATTTAATGTAAATGTACCCTCAACTTCTGCGGCTGCTGCACGATTCCATGTATCATCAATATGGACACGCAATTCTTTAGCTGCTTGTTGCACTAAAGCATTATCTGACACGTCACCGTTACGCATAGCATCAGCTAATTGAAAGTTAAAATCGTCAGTGGTGCCGCCAGCTTTAGCAAACTGCGCTTCAAGTTTAGACACTGATTGCTCACTAATGCCGTATTTAGCGTAATCAAGATTGATCAAACTCTCGACAGTGGTCGCGTTGACAGCATCGTCTTGTAATCTAAATTGGTTATCAACCATATCTTGAGCAGCACCACGAACGGCTTGGCTCTCACTTTGTAATGTACGCCCGATAGGTGATGCTTTAGTTGCGAACAATGCTACCTTAGTAAAAGGGTTTATTGTCTCCATAACCTTTTCACCCTTTGCCTGTGAATAATGCTGAACTTGAGCAGCACCAACACTTTTAGGTGCCTCATCTTTTAAATGAGCGCTTATCGCAGTGGTAACAATATCCTTTTCTGACTTAGTTAACTTAGCAATACCAGCACCTAACAGGCCATCGGCAATGGCACCTACACCAATATTAAACATTGACTCTTCAAGTGTTCGAGTTTCTTGCGCTGTATGTAGTGCCATTTCTTGAGCGCTTGATGCAACGGCACCAATCGCCATTGATTCGCCTGCAACTTTCCACATATTCGCCTGACCGTAACCAGGTAATATCATCATCGCCAGATTAATAGGGTCAGCGACACCAGCAGCAACGCTAGCAGCGACACCAAGAGCGCCACCGTTAGCCAGTGTATTCGCGTTTCCAATCTCTCGATTAATGTTCGCCTTGATCGTTGCTGTTGTTTGCGGATTGAAAGAATCACTAAAGGAATCAGCGTACTTTTCATAACCATCAATATCAGACTTACCATCTTCACCCTTATTAAATGGCGAGTATCCCTCAACATCAGGCACGTCGGGGCGCGGAGTTGCTGCCACTAGTGCCGATAATGCGTTAGTTTCCTCGAAGGCTGCTGTCCATATATCAAGCGTACTAGGCTCGATATCTGCAACCTCTTCGTTTCGCTTGGTAAACTTATCGTAAGTAGCCTTTTCTTGTGTGGCCCATTCCGTTTGGTCTTGTAAGTATGACCGAGTATAATTAGGCTTAGATACAGTTTGTCCAGGATTAAGGACGGTTGCATCTTCAGGATTGGCAATGGTTGATTCTGCTTTTTGATCGCCTACAAATATTTTCATAGTCCAATCGCCTCACCAAAACTTTTAGATAAAGGTTTTTCACTGCTAGCTTTTACGTTTTTAGCATAAGACTTTTGCATAGCCGCAGCCTTTTCCTTACGTGCTTTTACTCGAGCTTTTTCGGCTTCAATATCTTCTCGCTGTTTGATTGCATCATCAATAACTTTCTTCTGCTTAACTTCTTGATCTTTAGCTTGTGCATCCTGAATCTGTTGCGGGTCATAGTTAAACCTTTCAAGTAGTTCAATATTACCATCACCTAAATCTTTATAGGCCATGTAAGAAATATCATTACCAAGCATGTGTTGATTCTCAGTTAATTGGTCAGACTGAATAATAACATCATCGCCTAACTGTTTAACTATTTGCTTTCTGACTAGTTGGTCAGGTTGTTGTGGCATGTAAGGTAATACTTGTTTGCTGCCATTGATTTCCGTTGGCTTATACTTGCCTTTAATCGTATTGAAAGCCATACGTCTAGCAACATCAATATCCCAACCCGCTTTAGGTAGAAATGCCTCTGTTGCCGATGCGAACTCTGCCGCCATAAACACCGGAGTATCTGGCGTACTGAACCATGAACCGTAAGCACCACTAAACATTGATGACAATGCCTCTGTACTTTCATCCATGTTTTCACGACCTGTCACCATAGCTTTTCTAGTATCGATCTGTGCAGGAGATAATGATTCGTTCAACGCTAGTGACTCTAACGCTTGACCGCCTGTCATCCCTAAATCCATGTAAGCAGCGACTTGTTGAACTCTTGGCGCCTTAACACCCATCATAGCTACGGGATTAGTTTCATTTAATAGGTTGTATTGCTGTGCTGCACTCGTTAAGTTTTCGCCGCCTGTAATATCAGCCATGTTAAAGGCGCTATTTACAGCAGGAGGCAACACGTTATATTTTTGTACGATTTGTTGAGTAGCTTGCCAAGGGTTACTTGCTTGCGCTAATGAGTTAAATTCATCATCAACCGCTTTCATGTGAGATTTGTTTTTAGTGTTAATGTATCCGGCTTGTATTTCAAACTTAGCTTGTTGTGATTCCTTTAACGCCACTTGATTAGCTTCTAATTGTTTAGTGTAGCCAATGTATTGAGAGTTAGTTAATAAACCTTGATCGCGTTTCTTCTTGAACTCTTCCTCAGTGTAATTGATTGATCCTTTATCTAAATCAACTTTTACATCAGCGGCAGCGTTGGCAATCTCTGACTTTTTAGCAATAGCGAAGTCTTGCTTACCTTGAGTTAATGCGCGCTCTAACTTGTTAGCCTCGTTTACACGCTGCTCAGTAGTTAGGTTTGATTTCTGCTCAGGGTCGCGAAGCATGGTAATAGCTTCTTCAGCACCAGCCCATGATTCAGGGTTATCACTAGTTAGGATCAACTCATCGTAACCGTCTAATTCCTTGGCTTCACGAATAACCTTTCTAGTCTCAACACGAGCGTCAGAGTTCTTGATATCACCCGTCATAGCTAAGGCAATATCAAAATCACCATTATCAATAGAGTTATTAATATCTAACGTCAATTTCTTGGCGTTATACTCGCGCTGGTCGGCTTCTGCCTGACCTAATAGTTTAGTGGTATTAAGTTGGATTAAATCTTCTTTGTCCCTCAGCCATGCAGCTCGCTCGTCCTTGTTGGTAATCTTTTCAGCTTCAGTGTTAACACGCTTAGTCATTTCTTGGCTATAGATTTGCGCCTTAACTTCATACGCTGGAATATCACCGCGAGGAACCGACACTTCAGCACCGTTAACGATCTGCTTATCATTCAAGCGAACATCAATGCCTTCAGGTATCTCAGCGGCGCCGTAAGCTGTCTTATTTAAGGTGTTATCCATTTCGGCTTGAAACTGCATCATGTTTACATTGTTCTGCCTTATTTCCTCATTGGTGCGCTCAGTTTCTATCTTATCGATAGTCCCGCCGATAATCTGACCGATTTGCCCTAAAGCTTGAGCTTTTGCCATATCAGCACCGGCTGAGCTAGGCATCAACGATAAACCTCTTACACCTGTTTTAACTGCGCCTGGTAGTTTCATACTAAGTTTTCCCTGTGCCTTTAGGGCTGCTGAATAAACTATCAGCTATTCTAGCAAATCCTTGAACGCCTGACATTACTGCCTGAGTTTTTAATTGGCTTGACTGGATGTTACCACCAGCTAAAGCCGCAGATGCTTTACTTCTGTTTGATTTACGTAACCAATCAAGCTGAGCTTTGTTCTCTCGTTTATTAGCGCTAATGCTAATTTCTCTTGAGCCAGAGGTTTCAACACCACTTGCAGCAGACATAGCACCGGCTAAGGCTTCAGTCTCTACCATTTCATTCTGTAATCGCCTTTCTTCTTCGGCTGATGTTTGCCCGATAAGTGAAGCGTTTACTTTATTTAGATCGTCTTGTCGTTTTGATGCTACTAGCCCTGAACCCAGAGACATACCAGCACCTATGATTGCGCCCCACATAAAAAACCCCTTATAATTTGTTCTGTTCCATTTTACCAAATATGCCGGTTAAGGTTAATTTATAAGGTAAAGTTTGTGTGATTGTTATAGAGCCGTTGTTGTAACCTAAGTTTGAAACAGTGGCGTCCGTTGTTTTGTTTGACTCTCTATAACCCATAGGCGTAGACGGGTTTCTAACTGGTGGCCTTTGACCGTTTATAACAGGCATTGCGCTATCATAAAATCGAGTAGTGATACTGTTCCAGCGCTTATTGAAGCCCATAGATGTACCAGCTTGCGAGCCAAAATCAGGCTCTAGTGTGGTAACTGATATAGGCATTTCAACGCCAATCATGGCAGTCTCTTCAAAGTAATCAAGAACTCCGTCACCATTAGCATCAAGTGTTATATCGGGATGTTGTGCATCATTAATCTTGATTACTACTGTGTGCCCTGCCAAATGAGGGACGCTGATATTTAACGAGGTAGTATTAACTAATGATGAGCTATCCATGTAATCATTACCTAACTCTTCAAGGTAGGTTTGAGTAACGCCATTAATAACACGCTGAACAGTTAACGATAATAAACTAACGCCAGCTTTCTCAACTACACTAATGCCTTGTATGTTTGCTACCTTGTGTTTATGCCAACCCATAGAATTATTAAATGGATCGTAAGTACAACCAACCAAAACACCATCATCCAGTAAACACCAGATAATTGATTCAGGGTTTCTAGCGTAAACTATCTGTGTAATCTTTCTGCCTTCAGTTAAGTTCTCAGCAGTAAAGCTAATTTCTTGTGCGCGCCATTGGTTTTGATCTTCATAGTATCGAGTAGCTAAAAGCTTGCGACCGTCACCAGATACAAACATAATCATGTTACCAACTTTCTTAGCGTTGACTGTTGTGCCACCTTCTGCGCTTTGCTGTGATACAAATACATCGTCAGGAGTAATGACACCTTGCGAACCATTAACTAAAAACTCGCCTGAAGTTGTGCCGATAACTAAGTTTCTGCCGCCCTCAATCCAATTAATACGACCTGAGCGGGATATGGTGAACTCTAAGCCGTCAGCAGCTAAAGCGCCTAGTGTTAAATCTTCCAGTTCGTTTCCTGGTGTTGATGCATCGTTTGACTTACTACCCCAAAAAGTTTGAGGCTTTGACTCTACACCACCCCACCAACTGCGACCTTGAAAGAATCCCATTGTTGTAGGGAAGTTTCCAGTAACCCATTCAGCAGGTAAACCATCAAAAATAACTTCATCAAATGACCAAGTATTAGTGTCTAAATCAAAAGATAGCTTGTGAGGTGCTACATTTTGACAAACGAAATACATCGCTGTTTCATTGGGTGACATTTCAGCGTGAATGTTTTGGATGTCCGCGTCAGTCCATGTATGAACAAATTCAACAGCACCGGATGTTGTTAGTGATGATGATACAGATAAAAGCTTTTTATAGCCGTAAGACTCCACTGGCTCGCCCTGTGCTGGGGGTATTAGTATTTGGTTGTTCTGGCATGTAAACGTAATAAAATAACTTGTTGCACCGGCTGGATTGAATACGATTTCACCCAAGTCACCTAGAAAGATCTCTGCCGCCAAATCACTAGCGCCTGATGTAGTGCCAATTAAGATGGAAGTAGTTATTGATAAAGTTCCACCTAGTAATACAGAGGCAAAGGAGATTGTTCTGTCGTCGTTTTCAGTTCCACCCGTAACGTTAACTTCTTGTGTTACACCGGCAGTGGCTCCACCCTCTGACCTTTCGGGGCGTAAGATAGCCGCACCTGATGACCACTCGACAGATGATAAACCGTTAGTAAATAGCTTATCCCAATTTTCTAGGCTTACACTGAAATCATTGTTTTTCAATTCTTCTTCGTACAATGTACCAGTGGCGCCAAATATCTTTAACGTACCATCAGAGCTAGCGACAGCATTAAATGCTTCACCCGTAACTGTATTAGGTATTAATTGAAATCCGAACGGGCGTGAGTATACATCACCTAAGTCGTCTAAAAACACTGTGCCGTTTCTTGATTGAATGGGGCCGTGTCTAGTGGTTATCATGTTCTCACAGTCTTGAATACCATTACGATATTCAGAGACGTCACTTCTAGCCCAAAATCTAGGCGATAAAATGCCCGTTGTGAAGTTGGTTTGTATAGGGTAGATGTTAGCCATTAGTTTCTGAACCTTGCGCTAATAAGAACATTTGAGCGTAATACTTTAGTCCTACCTGTAACGCCATCGTTACTAGCTGCTTTATCAAGTAATAATTGATACTCGTTAAGCAAGTCAACCTTTAACGAACGGTTTGCGGCAATAGGTATCGCAAGTCGATAAGCTAAATACTTAGCTAATGCAGCAGTGAATGAAGCGGTAAATCGAGTGGGATCTTCCACCTTTTCAAGATACTTAACCCACACTTGTTCGCTTGTGTTTGCAGAGATGTATTCACCTTCCTGCGCCCACTGAAGGGTATTGTTAGTAAAGCGAGTGTTAACTTCTTGACGCTTATTGTCCCACACCTCCATAACACGCAAGCTATCGCCAGGTATTTTAAAGACTGAGCCATACCCGAATACAGGCGTTATTGTTGCAGACTCGGCGACCTCTTGACGCTTAACGGCAAAGTTCCAATCTTGCGATTCTAATACGAATTCTAACGCATAAGGGTAATGAAGCCGACAAAGGTCAGCTTCAGTAGAGTTTTGCAGCGGGTCGGTCACCAACGCACCACCAACATCAGTCAATGCAAGATTCCAAATCTCTACTGTGCTAGCCATTGATTAATCCTCTTTCTTTTTTGTTACTTTCTTTTTCTTTGGCATCCAACTCTTAACCGATGCAAGATTAATCTTTAGCTTTTGACTAATAGATGAGGCACTTAACCCATCTTCTGCCATCGCTTTAATCCTACCTTGATCCATTTTGTTAGGGCCAACTTTGAACGCACTATGCTTTTGCTCTGGAATTGGTTTCATGTTGCACCTATGGAGCTAATTGATTGTCGTTTAATGCTACGCGTGGAATACGACCGTTAACCCGAGAGCCAGCAGCGTCCAATGATTTGCCTAGGTACGCAGTAGCAGCGCTATTCGCTAGAGTTGCTGAAGTGCCTTTTGCTGTGGCATCTTCCATAACCCAAGTGAGATTTGTTTTTAATGTAGTAGCTTGGATTGTTACATCTAAACCAGTTGTTACACCTACAATAGCCATGATAGTTTTCCTCTTTAAAGTGGGGCTAGAGAAAGGCTGAGGACAAACCCCAACCCCATAAACTCTAAACTCTAAACAACATCTTTAAGTTTCAAACGAACAATATGTTCATCTTCAACACGAACCGCACCCAGCTGTTGGAATGCGTATAAACGCCACATGAAGCTAGTACTTGGATCTTCAGCAACACGCGTACTTAAATCACGGTTAACTTGTAGGCCAATCGCTTTTTGTGTAAACGCTAAACAATCAACTTGACCGACCATAGGGTTTAACAAACGAGTAGATACAATCCAATCGTAACCTAAGAAGCTAGGCAAGTAACCGTTGCGTAATGCCATTGAGTCACCTTGGAAGTCGCCTGAAGTAACTTCTAATAGACCTAATAACGTGCGGCGTTGGAATGGTGAGATGATTACACACTTAGGCTCATCAGCATCAATATCATTTTCATAGAATTTTTCATCCATTTCATTGATAAGGTCTAACGAGATAGGCGCTAAGTAGTCACCGATTTCTTGCGATGCAGGGAATACGTTAGTGTTGCCGTCACCATCCAAAGCTGTACCGGTAGCTGCTGCAATGATTACATCATCTTTGTTACGGTTTGAACCCATAGCAAAGTTTTGCGTGATACTTGATAAAGGATCAACAAGCATTTGCATGATGTCATCTTGCTCTACAGTGTCACCATTATCATAGGCTTTAGGTTGTGAAACACGGCGGCTCCAAGGAGTATCATTCTCAGGAGTTGCTTGACGTGCGCCAGCTTTCTCACTGAAATCAGTAGGACCAATACGCTCCCAGTTATGAGCAGCAGATTGAACAGATTTAACTGTAACCTTACTAAATAGTTTAGATGTTTTTTGTTGTGCCAGGAAGATTACGTTATCTTCAAATGTGTCGATAAACGACTGGTCAATAGTGATAGCCATTAGAGGCTCCTTAATAGTTTAATAAAAATAGTTTGATTATTTCTTTGGACTAATGAGGTTGGTCGATTAGCTACCCAAATAGATTTGTACATTGGATAACAGACCAGATTGGCTACCTGTTGAAGTTTATTATAACGTGTTTTAGTTTAAATTCATAATTAAGGTTTATTTAGGCAATAAGTATCATTAGACACGGTTACTTGGTAAGTAAGAATATCTTATAGGGTAGTTATTATTAGCTAGTCATGTATAAACAATTTATCGAACACAGTTTATCGTCTTATCGGACGGGTAACATTAATGAGCTTCTTGTTTTGTTATGCAGCTTCAACATCTGCGCATCTCTATAATGATTTGTACCAAGCTTTTAATTCGTTTATCCACCACCCCACGGCTAAGTTAGGGGTCAGGCTCCCGTGTCTATCACAAATATTGCTAATTGCTGCCGCATCCTTACGACTAGGAGATTGTTTATAACGTTTGAATAGGTGGGAATTCTGGCAATAAAAAAGCACTTAGTTAGAGTTACCGGGGGAGTAGGCTGATGTATAGCCTCAGTAATTCTATCTAAATGCTCTGGTATCTCAAGAGTCCCCACCCTTAATCAACACAAGCATTATATCAGCTATTGTAATTAAATCATAATAAGTGTTGACTTGTGACGGTACTGAGTCATAATGCAGTTAATTAATCAGATGGAGAGAGTTATGAGTAGATTAGTATTTTGGTATTCATGCGGCGCAGCTAGCGCGGTAACAATTAAAATAGGTTTGGCAGATAAAGAATATTGCAGCAAATTCGATGAGATTGTAATTGCTTACTGCAAGGTTCAAGAGGAGCATGACGACAACGAACGATTCTTTAAGGAGTGTGAGGAATGGTTTGGTCACAAGGTCACTGTATTGATGCACGAAGGTTATAGTGGTTCAATTTACAGTGTGTTCGAAAAGAATTACATGAGAACACCGTCAGGAAGCCCTTGCACTAGAGCGTTAAAAAAACAAGTTAGGTTAAAGTACCAAAGACCTAACGATGTTCACGTATTCGGTTACACCATTGAAGAAGAAGATCGCGCAAATAACTTTATTGATGCTAACAATGAAATTGAAACATGGTGGCCTTTAATTGAAAAAGAGATTACCAAGGAGAATTGTTTAGCAATGGTTGAGCGTGCTGGTATTGAATTACCTGTTATGTATAAATTAGGCTATGAACACAATAATTGCGTTGGCTGCGTTAAGGGTGGCATGGGTTACTGGAATAAAATCCGCGTTGACTTCCCTGAAGAGTTTAAGCGTATGGCAGAGTTCGAGAGGCGCAAAGGCTATACCGTATTAAAGGAGCCTAAAAGTAAAAGACCTGAAAGTGGTCAGCCTTTATTTTTAGATACACTAGACCCTAAACGAGGACGCATGACTGATGAACCTAAAATTGAGTGTGGTATATTCTGCGAGATGGCAGAGGCAACATACAAAGGAGTACGGTAATGGCAATAACTAAAAAGCAATGCGCTTGGCATGAATGCGAAAAAGAATTCTGGGGTACTAAGCGCAAAGAGTATTGCGGCAATACGTGTAAAAATAAACAATGGCGATTAAATCAGAAAGCTGTGAGCAAACAAACTAAAAAGGAGAGTGTGAATGATTGATTATACTTTGATAAAGCAGTTTAAAGACTCTGTAGATAACGGAACCGAGCTTACTATTTATGATAATAAAGGTGTTTTAAGTGTGATTTGCGATAGTGCTTGGGAATACGATAAACAAATAGAAGTCTACCTATCAGCACAAGACGAAAGCACGCTGCGCGATATATTAAACGAACAACGATGATTTAACAGCACCAACAATGACCAAAGCAGAAGTTAACATGCTGATACAGTTATTGAGCAAGCCGAAGCATAAGGCTTTACGTGATAGATTGAAGCAAGCAATTAAGGGGTAGGATAATGGGTAATTCATTTGCGGTAGTGTTTTGGGTTTGGATGATAGCATCTTGGTTTACGCATATATTTACATGCTTTGTTGAAGGTGCATGGGGTTTCTTGGTTGCTGGTGCGTTAGTGTTTCCTATCGCAATATTTCACGGCACATGGTTATGGTTTCAATAAGGAGATAAATAATGAAAACAATTAAAGATGCGTATGAAGAGTTAAAAGGTGATTTGGGTAATAGTTTTATATACATAGGCTATAACAGGTTTTTATTTTACTGCAATGAAGATTGTATTTATATTTGCTACAAACAAAAGGAAAACAGGATTTCACTGCAATACATATGCACAGTAGAAGAGTTTAACAATTACAAAGGTGATGATGTGAAGACAATTGATTGGAATGAAGCGCCGGAAAACTGCATAGGTCATTCGATATCATCTTGCATGAGAGGTTACTGGGTTCTTGATAATCAAATGCAAATTGCCGCGCCTGACTTCGGGTTAAAGGAGGTCAAATTCACTCCTCGCATCGTAACTAAACCCGTATACACTCAAGATATGTGTGATGCTGGTGAGTTGCCTAGTGTGGGCGAGTCGTTCTTAGTTGGCAAGCTAGATAGTGACAGCCGGATTAAAGACTTTCAAGGTGAAGAGGTTGAAGTTATCAATATATCTGAGCTTAATGATTCGCCTGTTGTTATTACGTTTTACCACCCGTTAATAGGTCTTGGTTGTGGTGTATATTATTCATCATGGGTAAGACCACTAACCCCACCTATAGAGCTAATAAACGGCAAGGTATATCAGTTTGATTACAAGGGCGTTACCAGATATGCACCATACACAGAAGACATAAACTTTTTTAGTGATGTTGATATCCACATAAAGCCAGACTTATGCACAAACATCAAACCATTAACAGTAGAGGGTGAGTGATGGGGTTTTATAAAGACGGTAAGTATGTTTATGAACCAATGGATGCAGGTAATGGTGTTTGCGATGAGTCAACGTATCAAAACCAAAGACGAGCTGAGCAGAAAAAGAAAGATGATGATAACGCTGGTGGTATAGAGCCAGTAGAACCAAAATAACACCCAATAAAAAGCCCACAATCGAAGTGGGCTTTTGCATGTAGATGATCACCTCCCGTTAGAATATCTAATCGAACAGTTTACTACCTACCCAGTTAACGAAATCACATACAGGCCCTATCAAAAGAAATAGACCGAACGCTACTGCCGCAGTTAAAACAAAACCTATAATACCCATTAGCCTTTACGCTCCATTACTTGACGAACATGAGCATCGAAGTCATCACGGCTTTTCTGCTCTTCATTGTGCATTTCCTGTGCTGCTTCTTTAGCTTGTGCATTGAGTCGAATCTCTTTCTCAATACCTAGACGGGCTAACATCAATCGAGTTTCACCAATAGCGTTAGTTAAATCTTCATAGCTAATAGTGTGAACATCAATGCAACTTGCAGCTTGTCTAATTGCTTGGGAGGCTATCATGCTGCTTTACCTTTTTTAAGTTTACGCAATGCCATAGCTTTATCTTGAAACTCTTTGTGACGTCTATCAGAAGTATTCCAGTAAGGACTTTCTTTGTTAGACATGATTTCATTCAACTGATGACCGGCTTCAGTAGGTGTCATGATTTGATTATGACCTTCATCACCAACAGCGTTAGGAGCAGTACCACCACTCATCTTTTGTGATAAAGCATGGAACCAACGTAATGAATCACCGTCAATATTACCGTCTTTAGCTAAAGCGATAACACTTTCTGGTGCGCCAGTAGCTTCAAGTAATGCAATTGCTTGATTGCTGTTTTGGTCGAACGCTGCGCCCCATTCCTTTTCTACTTTACCGCGGCTTTCTGTTTGTGCTTCTTGTGTGCTTGCTAATGCTGCGGCATCTAAATCAGCAACTGATTGAACCATTGATTCAAACTGCTTGTTAGTCATGTTGGCATTGTTGGCTAGTTCGCGTAAGTGGTCAAAGTTTCCCTCTGTACCTTCTGGTATTGTATAACCAGCACCATCCGCAGGCTTGCCCATTGATTCAAATACTTTCGCGTAATCTTCAGCGTTAGTAGGCTTAACCATCAAGTCAGTTTTATTCATCAGCTTAGCATGGAAAGCATCAATAGCTTCTTGCCCAGCATCTTCACCTGGTATACGAATACTATTACCAATGTGTGATTGTGCGTCTAGGAATTGCTTACCAAGGGATGCTATATCCTTAACAGAGTCGAACGCTTTAGCGCTTCTTATATCCTCTGGTAAGCTTGAACGCCAATCGGTAGTGTCTGCAATAACGGCTTGTGTGGTTACCGCTTCATTAGTTGTGCTAGTTTCTTCAGTCATTAGTATCAATCCTCAACAATTGATTTATATAAACATACGCCTGATGCTTGCCAATATTCACATGGGTCGCGTCAGAGTCACCTTTTACAAGAATATCATCAGGGTCTAAGTATCCGACAATATCCTCCCAAACTTTTTTACCGTTAGGTGTGTTAAATACGGCTTGATATAACGAAGCCATTTCAGTATTCAACGCTGGTAGCTTTGTAGGCTTAGGCATTAGGATTACCTTGCATTGCTTGCTGCCCCTCACCTATAGCCTTCATTGCGTCACCACCTGCTTGCATATTCTCAGCTTCAGCTAATGCTTGTTGTTGTTGCTGTTGTGCTGCCCTAGTCGCCTCAACTTCTTCTTTCGAGTTGTTAATACCTGGGTCAATGTTCAAATCATCAGCCAAGCTTCGAGCAATATGATCTTCATTAATATTATCAAGTATACCTGGCTTAAACTCTGCAACCATATTAACAATTCCTAGATAGGTTTGTAATAGTTGTGCATCTTCCATGTTGCTAGATGCCGCTAATGGGCCAGTATAAACGATATCAATATCTTCACCTGCAATTGATTCAGGTACAGGTGGTAACTTATTATAACGCATCATTGCATTAAAAGTACGTTCTACTAATGGCGCCAATAAGCTAGGCTTGTTGCGACTAATAACGGGCCCAAGTGAGCGTTGCATGATAGCAGTTCGCTCTAATGTTTCCGTAGCTGTCATCTGTGGCGATTCTTTCAAGGCGATTGAATCAAGATAGTAAGAACGATGAATGGCTTCTTTTAGTGACTCTTCAGTCAAGTTAGCTATTGAGAAGTTACCCGGTATATCAAGTGCGCGTAATGAATCCATATCTTTTACGATGTTTAAACCGCCCGGCTGCAAGTCTAAGTCAGACAATAAACCACGCTGAGTAGTCATGTAAGAACCATCAACCTCTTTCTCACTGCGTCTAAGGATCAACTCTTTAAACTGGTTAAGCGTTAGCACATCACTAAGGGCAATCATTGAAGGAGAGTGGCCGAACTTTGATTCACTTGTTTTAGACCAGCGCGATAGATAGATAGGCATTTCATAATAGCCGCCCTCTTCACCTAAGTCATGTGCGCCTTCTGCTAATATGTACTTGAAAGCAAACGGACGCTTTTCAGGGGCAAGGATACCGTCTAAATCTTCAACGCCTTTACGCTTCCAAATGCAGAATACAACTTCTAAACGGTCAGTCTTACCGGCTGCGTATAAAGTGTTAATCTTTTCTGGCACGTTTTCTTCGCCAAACTTAGAGATAATCTGTGTAGGCGTCCACATTAAACGTCGATAGAATGCGAATACTCCGCCCTTATGATCTTCATCAAAGTAAGCTTCTTTAACTGGTATTGCAGAGAATGATATTTCAAAGCCTTTACCGGTTAACTCATCACCTTGAAATTCTTCAAGCAAGTAACCAGTGCCAAATGTAGTTTTATCAAGGATAGTCTCACCTGATTCAGTATTCAGGTTTGATTGATGTAATGCCTTATGCATACGCTTTACAACTTCAACAGTCCACTCGCGAGCTTCTTGGTTGTCGTTGATATTATCATCACGAAACTTAATATTAAAGAAGTCACGCCCCATAGGGAACAACCAACTGTGCATTGTATTAGATAATATAATGTTATCCATGATTGCAGTACCATCAAAAATTTGACGTTGACGCCAATCTTGTTCATGCTCGCTTGATTGATTACGGAAGAATTGCCCACGATAAGGAGCAATAAACTCTTCTATAGTTTCCCACGTACCATCGAGGGTTTTACGCTCTGCTGTTAGGTTTTCTAACTGCCTAATTATTTGTGTGTTATTCATTATCCGTAAGCCCTCTTGACCTTAATACTTCTGATTATATCATTACCACGTTGAATGTTGTACTCAGGTTGCCATGCTATAGCCATATATCTAAAGCTATCAGCGATATCACTCGCCCAATCATGCAATGGCTTATCTTTAAAGCGCTGTAACTTCTCGTCATACTCTTTGCGATACCCTTGTAATCCGTCTACAAGCTTACTTGTTTTGTTCTTATCAAACTTAGCTACCCGTATCATACCCCTAGCAGCGTTAATGCCATCTTCAATAGATAAGTTAGGGCATATCTCTACATTAAAGCCTAACTCTGCTGCCTGTTCTGATTTGCGCTTACCGGTAAACTGTTCTCTGTGCGCTCCATCATGAGGCCACCAATGCTCATCATAATCATAAGGGAATTCACGTAATGTTTTAATCCATTCCGCTATCGCTATGTTGCGACCAACTAGGAAGTCAATGATAATCGGCTGACCATCATCACCACGTTGTGTGAATATAATAGACGTTTGATCGTTAATGCCGATATCCCAGAAGGTTTGCACTCGTTTAAGTGGATCATGTGGGTATTGACTAAACCTTTCACACCCTTGCATCTCTCCAAGCTCTTTACTGTAATAAGCTCCTTCCATGCCACCTTCCCACGAACAATAGTACTCTTGCTGAATCTTTTCCTCTGCCATACCCATTTCACGCTCTTCTTCAATATGTTCTTCACGTATTACCGGTGTTCCATCAGGCCGCTTAGTGTCATCAACTGTTAGTGTTTGAGCAAACCAAGTATCCATACGTTTAGCAGCATCAAATAACTTTTTACCATGATTGTTACCACGTGGCGTATATATGAAAAAAGCCCAACCATCATTTTCATTCAGTATTGGACTTACATAATCCCATGCTAACGGGTTTGCTATCGAGTATTCAGAAAAGATAATCCCAACAGGGTTTGAACCTACCAGGCTATCAAAGTTATCACTACCCACCACCTGATAGATTGAGCCGTTGTGCATCTCTATGGACATATCAGATTCATTTTTCTTTTTACGCATCCATTCAGGGAATGCTTGATCAATCATACGGCGACCATCTTTATCAATACCCTTCCATATAACCTTACGCCCTTGCGCCTGTGTTGGTAACATGTGCCAGATAGTACCGACACGCAATTGACTAGCAACAGCAGCAAAGTTTAAGCAAGCTGAATCTTTACCTGCTCGCCTATGCCATACACCTACACCGCGCTTTCTGAATAAGTCGCCACCTTCACTCATATGTTGAAGCATTGGCTCTTGATACTCTCGCGCTTTCCAGTTATTAGGTATAGCGTGCTCAATCATTTTGTTTTAATCCCGAAAGCTTCATGGTCAATAGTAATGTTAATATCTTGCACATTATCGTGTTCAACTCTATCTCTCCATACTTCAGGTCTACGGTTCTTTAACCAGAATATAGCAGCAGTGTTATCTTGTATGCGTTTAGTGGTAACAGTCTTTTTCATTCCCTGCTCGCTTTGCTCTTCTTTTACCTCATCATACTCATAGCCTATAGCTCTATCATACAAAGCCATTTCAACAGCATCATCAGAAAAACGCTTACTTTCTTTTAAGGACTGTAAAAAACTCGGGTGATTATGCTTCCAGTTGTTTAGTGTTTTCTCTGTTACACCGAAGAAATCCGATAGCTCAGTATCAATAAAACCCTTCTTACATAAAAAGGCAGCTTGTGCATCAAACTCTTTTTTATACTTGGTTGGCCTCCCTTGTTCTTTCTTCTCTGTACTCATAACTACCTCAGCTTAGTTATTTATCTTGCACTTACTACTAAATACGAATCAAGTTCAGCAGTCACGTTATCTGTACTTGATGCATTAGCTACTTGTATTTTTATGTAATCGTTTTGATTTAGAGTAATAGAATCATTACCTACAAAGTAAGCTACATCCCTTGCACCCTGCAAGCTATTTACTACCCTTGTTATTTCTGGTCCATCTTCAAAGCCTGATGAAGCGTCGCGCCATATAACTAATTTAAGTGTAATACTATCACCTGACGTACCTTCTATTACAGTTTGACCGGTAACAGAGTACTCAATAGGTGATGAGCCAAGATGCCTTAGCTGACCATTGGCAGGGGCGTCAAAATGCTGCAACCCTGTAGCCGTGAAAGTACCAGCTAAATCAACAAACGTATCAATAACAGAAATAGTTGTTTCTATCTCGGTAGTTGCTGCTTGCTTACCACCTTCAAAGGTATTCATTATACCATCGTTGCTTTTCCATTTACTGGTTAGCTCTGCTGGTGTGGTGTTTGGCATTATATTAGTATCTGAAGCATCAAATACACCATCACGACTTATTAAGCATCCTTCTAATTGTAGTATCGAAGGGTTTACAAAGTTACTTGGTGCAAAATCAATAAACGAAGCGCTAGCTGGTAAGTCAATATTGTGATTACTTCTAAATCGAGAGGACATAGAAAAAGTGCCACCAGCCTTATATACAGAGTAAACACCATCAGTTAACCCTCTAACTATTGAGGTATCTATAAAATAACCACCAGCCCACGAGCCATCTAACGTTAATTCAGGCGTACCACCTAGCCGTCTTGTTGCTACCTCTAGACCTTGCCTAAATCCTGATAAAGTCCCTAGTGACGTACAGTCATTAAAGCTCACTCTTGATATTTCGAAAGATTCATTCCCAGTAGCGGCTATGCAATCATTCATTTGTGATCCCGTGCCTGTTACCTCTACACCTAAATCCTTAATTAAAATCGACCCAACAGTAGCACCGGAAAGCATTGTGTAACCTGCGGAGCTTGATATTAGCTTAGATACTTCAAAGTTATAGCCAGTCAGGTTAATACCTCCCGCGCCAACCGCAATCTCTTGCGTACCCATATCAATCACGCCGTTAATAAAATACTCTTTAGTGCCGTCAATAACACCAGACAAGTCGACAGCAGAGTTGACCACTATCCGACCTGTTAATTGATTATCATTAACTACTGTTATAGTCTCATTAACCTTTTCTCTAACTGTGTTGTGTGATATCTCACCTGCTGGTGAGAGTGGTAGTGTATTAATCGCCATTGTTATTCCTTAATCAATCCATTCTTCTGCATCAACATAACCTTCCCCATCAATCCAAGCTGAAGGAGAAGGCTGACTAAAATCCTGACATACTTCCCATAACTGGGTAAGCATATCCTGCGTAGTGCCTGTATAACCCAGACTCTTTAACCATCTATCTCTTGAATCTGAAAAGGTTGTATATTCAAATCCATGCAAGCCTAAAAACTGCTGCCATGCATCAGTTCTATTTGTTGCTATAGCTCCGTTATCCTGAAGCCACTTTAATTCTAAATCAGCAAATGCAGCCATTATAGCTCCCCACTCGGTTTATCCATAAATTCTGGATGATTGTATTTGAGCCATTTACCCATCGGCTTGCTCAGTATGCCCATAATATCATTTGGGTCTTGTGCTAATAGCCCTGATATCATATCACTTAACTCCGTGGCTGATAGCGGCTCTTGGGTTTCATCTTTAGGTAATTCACCTGATGGCCCAAAACCTTTATGGTTAATCCAGTTCTTAACTCTAGGTGATGCGAGTATCTGCTCTTCAGTTAATCCAACTAGCGTCACCTTGCCGTCACCATAAAGAGCACCTGTCCAATCTGCGTTTACTGTGTACATTACTGCGTATAAAACCATGGTAGCTCCTTATGCTATTTCTATTTTACGTTTGGCTGTTATGGTAGATAGAGTACAGTCAACAACGCCTGAATTGCGCGCGAACTGTAGTGACGTAGATGCTGAAGGAGCAAATACCGTAGAGTGAGATCCGTTAGTTGAAAATACAAAATCAGGTAGTCCACCACGTATAGCTCTCATATCTCCTACAATTCCGCTAGCGACAAATGAAACCGCATAAGAATAGCCTGCCGAAAATAAATTACTCTCAGTTAATCCGCTGAAAGACCCGTCACCAATATAACTAAACACGCCTGCGCCCTCGTCAGTCCACCCTGCACCTAGCGTGGGTGTGTTATCCCATACGTTAGTATTGTTAATCCAGCTACCATCTATTAACGTGAATTCCTCTCTATTACTATCAGGTATGTTAACGTATGTTATAGCGTTAGTTATTGAGCGTACTTCGGAAACCCTTACAGTACCTACAAACGTAGAGCTAGCCCTTAACTTAGTATCCGCCATTACACCAACTTGCTCAGCATAATAATTAAAATCACCTACTGAGGTATAAGAGCTACTATTTTGTGTAGAGCCACTTGCTATAAAACTAATACCTCCTGATGATATTGATATTACCTCAAACTGCCATTGAACCAGATCACCAGCGCTAGTATTACTTAGTGGCTGTACGACATCTGAATTGGCTGACTGGGTACCATCACTAGTATATGTCCCGTCACCATTATCAACCCAGCCAACACCTAAAGTTAAACCTGTACCTGTCCAGCCATTAGCACCAAACACATTCTCAGCAGGATACTCAACATTACCCGTTGCTAGTCCTAGTGTGTTAGATGTAGTTACACCTGATATAGTTGCAACAGGGTTAGCTATGATTCCGCTGAAAAACCTTTGATTAACATATCTTGTACCAATCGTTGATATGTTATAGTTGGGGTTTGTAGTCCATGTACCTGTTGATTTAACGTCACCATCAACCAATAGACTAACGGTTGTGCCGACCAAAGAAACACCAACACTCCTAAGTACTCCATCAATGTAAGGGGCTTCTGGAGTGGTGATTACAGGTTGTAGCAATCCGCCCGAAAATGCAAGTGCTCGTATATTTCCGCCTGACGTGTCAAGTATAACCGCGTTACCTGTGTCCTCACCAGCCATAAACGTCATATCTAATCCTGTAGAAGTAGATGAGAAATCAACTTGTACTGAGAAGTCACTAGCAAACACCAATGTATTAGCGTAAACACCATGACTCTGTTGAACACTGTCAAACTCTGCGTAGTATCGTGTTATTGCGCTACCACCCAAGCATAAAAACCTTTTATCATTCAAACTCATGTTACGACCTTACTTAAAATTAAAACCTAACAGCGCCAACACCGCTATCGATAATACGACTAATAATTTGGTGAATACGCTATCAAATATACCGTGAAACCTTTTGGCTCTAACTATTGTGTCATGAGCTCCACGCCATAAAGCATCGTTACCCGTGTTGATAATCTCTTGTTTAGCGTTAATCTCTTGCTGAAACTTATCTTTTAACACACGCTCGCGCTCCGTTGATACCAACTCTCGAACGCTAGCGGTCAATTCTTTGACAGTCTCACTGTTAGCGCGTACAGAGTCACTAATTGATTCGTTGCTAGATATCAGTGCTTTGTTACTGTCTAGTAATGTAGCTAACATCTGTTCGTTAATATCACTCATAAGGTTTTTTGGTTGGTTGCTTTGTTGACATTATACCAATAAATGAGCATATAATCACTATTGAGCGTGATATGACTAATAGAATCAATAAAACTGCGTAGATTGTCTTGAATTCTTTCGATAGGCACAAGTGAATAGATAAGGAAACAATGAGCGCAGGTAGCAATATATTCGATATTGTTATAAATAACTGTTTCATGCGCTCCATATATTCCGTCAATCCCGTAAGAGTAGGCGTCATAGGCCAATAGTATTGATAAGGTTAGAAGTATACCACAAGCAATCGTTTGCTTAAATGACATAGCCTTACACGTTATTACGTAAGAATAAATAGAGAAGGTTATTAGATATAGGCTAGCCTCGCTCAACGAGTCAAATATACTCAACTCAAATATCATCCAGCTAACAAAAAAGGCCATCAAAAATGATGACCTCTTATTCAATAAAGCTACTACAAAGTATGCAAATAAAACTAAGCTACTTATACTTAACTGGCTTTGAACGCTTTGGCTTAACAGGCTTTTTAGTTGAATCTGATTTACTTGGGGTAGACTCAACAGAGCTTCTGCGCTTACGTTTAGATATTGCAACCATGATATATCCATAATAATTAAAAACCCCAGTATAACATTATTTTATTTGCCTTGCTTACTGTTAACGTAATTCACACCAAAGCTAGCTGTAACAATCGCGCCATACAGTGTGGTTATCGGAACAAATAACTTTGTCATTTTATCCGTTGCTGAGCTTAGCGCCACCAAAACATAATTGTCTTTGGTTAGTGTTTCACCCATGTTCATACAATATATTAGCTCAATCAAAATCATTAATGCGGTTGATATCAAATAAAATTTATACATACCCCCCACATTATTCGATTGATCACGCCTCATCTTTCCGTTAGGGTCAAGCGCCTTAATCTTTAATGCGTCAGCCTCGGCACTCTCTGTCTCAGTCTCTATCCACTCAGTCGCTATGTTTTCTATTGACTTAAATGCGCCACCTGTAAAAAAATCAGTCCAACTCATAACTAATACCTCTCAATAGTTAAAGTGTGGCTTTCACCTTCAAGAATCGCCATTAATCTAACGTAAGCAACTCTACTTGATAGCCCTGCAATCTGCATAAAGCTAGAATGCTTTGTTTTTAATAACCCAAAACTGCTACATGGTAGGATGCAGCCTAAAGTATCATCAGTCGTGTTACCAGTATGAATTAAAATATCAGTTCGCCCAGGTACATTATGGACTTTATAACATGGCCCGTATTTAGGTGACACAATCATTTTAAGCGGGTATTCACCAGCAGGAATACAACTTATATTCACATTGTTATTACGGTCAGGTAATTCAAACGTTGAGCAAATTAGTTCACCGTCTGCGTATATTTTACCAGTAGTGCATAGATTTGTTGAAAATGTTATTAACTTTAAATTCATCTTCTTCTTCCTAATAATCAGGCGTTCGAGGTTAGGTATAATTATAACAGGTAACGGGATTCGTTTTAACATTATACTCCTTATGGCGATAGTGTTATCTATCGCCATTGTTGGTTACGAGTTTATGAATTCGCTTTTAAAGTCTTCTATAGCCTCCAACGCAGATCTGCCAAACCCAGAAATACCTACCTGCAAATCATCACCAAGTAAAACACGCCATTTATCACCATCTTTACTTATAGTTGCTTTAACGCTAAACCCGAAATGACCAAAGTCGATTTTAATTTCCATATTACCTCTCACTTAAATTAATTGTTGGCTATAATGTTAGTTATCGCCCTTGTTGGTTATTCGCAAATATATTCTATCTTACCCACATCCATATCATCCAGCACCCAACCATTGATATTAGTAACATACAGTTTCGGATTGTTTTTTATCTCGTTATCCATATCAATAACCTGCTGAATAGTTTCAGGCATATCAAAACCATTTTCAGCGCTAATTTCAACTTCATGTTGCTCAACTCTGGTTATCGTAAACTTTACTTTTGTTGGTAGCGAACTCATATTACCTCTCACTTAATTTAATTGTTAAATACGCTACAGCTAAATTGTTGCAGCGTTCACATATGTATTTGTTATTACCGAGTGACCAAAACGCAGCACCGATAAATAATGGCTTTCTGCAAAACTTACATCGTCTATCAGTGTGCGCCTTAGCTATGTTCATGCTATCCCTTCACTTAAAAATAAAGTTAATCAGTGTATATACACCTACACTAATTAGTATTATTGCCACTGTCACTATCACTTTAATTAACGCCTGTAATTGCTCCATACATTACCCCTTTAGCCGTCCTTGGCTTGTTGTTTAGTTATTGTTGATTAAATCCGTGGCTGTTTTGATAGCCTTGGTTTTGCTGTTGCTGTTGTTGTTGTTGTTGCTGGAATCCGCCCTGATTTTGTTGTTGCTGACCTTGGTTATTACTTTGCGTAGCATTGTTATCATCTTTAGAGAATACATTGCCTTTAGTTGATCCAGTTGGCCCCCACAATTCAAATGACTTGCTGCCATCATCCCAAGTAATTAACTCACCGATAGTCTTCCAGACTTTCTTTTGATTGCCTTGCCCGTCAGTGTATTCACGAATCGAGATAGTCATGTTTTCTTTGTTTTGTACATTAGCCATGATATTTATTCCTGTTTAGTAGTTAATTGTTACGTTTGAAACTTCGTTTTTAATAATAGCCTTAACAACCGTTTTAGCTTGCTCCGGAGTTAGACCGCAAGTATCAATAAGGTTGTTTAGTGCTAATCTGTTGAATGAAGCGCAATGCTCCTTATTTGCTAGTCGTGCGTTTTCTTCGTTGACTCTTTCACGCTCTTTAGCCTCGTTGATTCTCTTTTGTTTTTCTGACGCGTTCTTTTCTGCCTCAAGCACTACAGCTAAATCATAAGCTATACGCTCTTTTTCTTTTTGCTCACGGTCATACTCAAAAGTCTTATTGATCAACAATCCCATTTCATGGTCGTTCTCGAATTTCTCAGCATCAATTATCGCTTGCTTGCGTGCCTTTTCAGCATCAAGAATCTTTTTGCGCTCTACATTGTAAGCATCAAGTAAGTCAGTAAACGGTTTATTAGCTACAACAAGCCTTTCAACTATTGCGTCATGCTCTTTATTTACCGCTGCCGTGTTTGCCTTGGTAATAGCTATGCGTGACGTTTTAAGTTGCTTAATGATATCGCCAATTTCAGCAGCGCCCTTTTTTACCATTGTCCGTTCTGGCAAGTTATTCATATCGGCATATAAACCATCATGATACTTTTTGCTGTTTTCTTCTATTGAAGTAATAACACCTTCAGTAGTTATCTCTTTAAAAATAGTAATTTCCATTATTGAACCCCTCCGTTAAATGTCTTGTTTAAAATATCTGTCATATCTTGGGACATCATTGGCCATTTGTTTTTGATTATGCCACCCCAATTATTATTAACCCATTCGCGATCGCCACTGTTAAGTATTACGCATTCAAGTTCAGCATCAAACTTACTCTTTGGTGCTCCGTCCGTATCATCTTGAGCTAAGCCGATAATAGCCGCGTATTGATATCTACGCATATAAGTAATACTAGCGCCCATAACTT
>MAAB01038309.1_pt1 | contig 35867 bp, 28 predicted proteins | sample 1115991 | NCBI WGS metagenome assembly MAAB01 (sample SAMN04961124, study PRJNA320927) | seawater metagenome | isolation source: sample BD02T18 sea water enriched with oil for 18 days | place: USA:Gulf of Mexico | collected 2013-07-27
CAGTTTCAGTTTCAACAATAGTTTGATAACCAGATTTAATCTTATTAATATATTGTAACAAATCAGGAAAATTACTAATTCTTAGGTCGGTGATTGGTACTTTCAGGGGTGATTTTTTTGCTTGTTGAGCAATTTTTTGAATAATTATAGATAAGGTATAATGAAAATGAAATTGGCTACGCTACTTATATTCCAGGTACCTATTATCTGTTTTTTTCTCATTCAATCAGCATATGCAAACAGCTCAGAAGATGAAGTCGGTATGTTTGTCATGGAGCTAGTTCCCTATGGGTTTACAAAAGAGAATGGGGAACAAACAGGAGTTCTATTAGATGTGTTGAATGAAATTCGTGATGTCAGTGGAGTTGGCTTACCTGTAAAAACTCTGCCCCTTAAGCGTTTATTGTTAACTGTGTTAAAAGATATGAAATCTTGCACTTTAGTTATTGATTCACCTATAGTTATTGATAATTTGGACCTTATTGAACCCATTGGTTATGAATTAACAGCAGGCATTTTACCATTGTTCGGTGTTAAGCTCACAGACTACTCTAGCCTGAAAGGAAAGCTCATAGCGGTCCCTTTAGGGGTTCAATTTGATGAAGAATTTAACACTGATACCTCATTAAATAAAGTGAGTACTCCTGAATACATCAATGCAATTAAAATGATGAAAGTCGGACATGTGGACGCGGTTGCTGGTGCAATCCCTGTACTCAAATATCTCGCCACAAAAGAAGGACTACATGCTCAGTTTTTTGATCAACCACTAATTCTTGTTGAAAAGGACATGTATCTTGCCTGTAGCTTTAACCTGACAAAAAATGAACGTAGAAAATTGCAACAAGCGGTGATGGGCCTAAGATTAAGCGGGAAAACTCAGAAATTTTTTGATCGCTATCTTAGTTTGCCAAACCAATAGGATTATTGACATGCTTCTTTACACTAAACTTGCAGCTATGTGTTAGGTACAAACGATAGGGAATAGGTGGGCGGACAGTCTGTTCAGCATATCAGGTAAGAGTTCTTAACCCATTATTAGGACTTTATAACTCTACCTTAGCGTGATTAAGAGACAATTATTTCACATTGGCGACTTAACCGCATTTTCCATAGCCAACAATTTCACTCTGGTGGATTGAACCGACTAAACCCTGTCTCTTCATTCAGCTCTAATACGCCTTTTCGTAATAATGACTCGATGGCTTTAGTAATAGAATTGCAGAGTTTCACGCCATCTGGATTATTCTTGCAAGCATAGAAGCTTTCTAAAATAGCGACGGGCTTATCTAGGTCGTAATGGATTTCATTGGTCCTATTATTCCCTTTTACTGCTATCACAGTTCCTGGGTAACCACCTAAAACACCAGAAAATCGTCCATTTAACAACATATTAATGTTGGTAATGTCATCTTTTTGAAAGGAGAGGCTCAAGTGTGGATTAGACTTTATTCTCTTTCCGTAAGAAAAGCCTTTCACAACACCTAAATGTTTATTTTCAAACTCTGAGAGTTTAGTCAAGCCCGAGCTCTTTAGCGTGAACAATATTACGCGTTTATAAAAAAACGGCCTTGAAACTACATATTGAGTTTTTTTCCCAGGTAGATTCTCCCATAATTCGGGAAAATAACCATCTAACTGCCCATTATTGATACCTCTTCGAACCCTATTCACAGATGAGAGATTTAATTCGACATTTTTATTCATTTCCATGAATAATGCATTGTTCAATTTATTTAATAAGCCTGTTCCGTCTTCTTCAATCAACCCAGGTGTCAAAAAACTACCTATTTTTACAGGATTGTTAGTGTCGTCCACAGATGCCAAAGCCTTTGGTATAAAGGTTAACTGCCAAATAATTAAAACAAGGCAAATTAGGATGAACGTTATCAAATTAATTAGATATCTGGTCAAGTTTATAGGTTCCACATTATTATCAAACAACTCAACAATCTCTTGTTAGCTTTAATGACTTAGCAAATTCCAAAAAACAAAAATAACAGTATTTATAAACCGCCACAACTTAAATAATTCCCGATATGTTTTTCAGGTCACAAGTAGTCACTTTGACGTTGTTAGCGCGTAATTGTTGTGCTAAGGAACATGTGATTAAGTCCAAAATGTTTTATATGGATAACTAAAGGGACAAATCACCTATACATAATCGCAATGAATGGCAGTCATGTATAAGCTTTCCGGAACGGGTTGAGTGCTCCTATCGATGTTTTTCAACCTTAGTCCAAAGGAGTCTGCCCCATAATTAGCCAACCTACGGGCCGTACAGGATGTTTCGTGCTCTTTGTTAATGCTATTCGCCGAGCCTATTGTCTTAATATATGTTCCCTAAACACTACAGCAATTATAATTGTGGCATTGAAGGTAATACATAGAAATAAATCTAATTTAAGTAATGCAATGGTAAACATCCGTTTCCCAGACGCTTATTTAGTACTGAAAACACACTTCACCAGAGCTCTAAAATGTCTTCTTTGTGTCTGGTCTCTTTCCGTTCCAGAGTGTGTTAGCTACCGTAGCAGATGTAATTGGCAATAGATCGAACCGGCCATTTCCGGTATTGAGGAAATTTAATATGTTCGATATTTCAGGAGAATAGTCATCCAAATTGTCCCATTGATAATTATTCTTTTTGATATTGCACGATGATCAGAGTTTTGTACAAAAACCTCTTTTTATGGGGTGAGTTTTCGCAAACATAATTAGTGATGATTCTCAGTTTGACAGGAGATTCTACAACTGGTTGAACTTCAAGAGCAATAATTAACTTGCTCAGAGAGCTGAAGAAATATCTGATTTTAATCTACATGTCCGTAACTGTGATTTCTCCTGTAATTATTTATACGCCATTTTGGAATGACTAAAATTCCTATTGTGTTTGTTTTTGTCCGAGTAGAAAATAGGTATAAAGATGCACAAAAATGTGACAAAATTTCAAACAAAGTTAATTGTTTAAATGTATATTCATCTGAAAAAACGAGTCTTAATTATTATGTGAGTTAATATATATGAGTTTTAAATTATTGGTAGGGATATTACTTTGTTTGATTTATTCATTACCGACAGTTGCCCATGAAAACAAGGTGGTTTTAGCTTATGTGGAGTACCCTCCTTATTATGGACAAAGCCTAGAGAATGGAGGCCCAATTACGGAAATTATTGTCCAGGCTTTTAATCAAGTAGGGTATGAAGTGAAGTTAAAGTTTGTTCCGTGGGCAAGAGGGCTAGAGGGAGCAAAGCGAGGAACCTATGATGGACTATTCACTGCTTGGTACCGAGAGGAAAGGGAGGAATGGTTCGTTTTTTCCGCTCCCTTGCCTCCAAACGAGATAGGTTTCTACAAACGCAAAGGGGTCAGCATCAAATTTAATTCATTCGAAGATTTGAAGCCGTACAAAATAGGAATTGTCAGGGGACATGTTAATCCTCTTGGGTTTAAAGAAACTAATTTAAAAACCAGTGTCGCCGCGACGGACATTGAAAACCTCCACCTGCTGACGATGAGCCGTATTGATTTAGCGCTAACAGACAAGGCTCTGGGAAGATATATTATCCGTACAGAGTTACGAGGAAAGGAAAACAAGCTGGAATGGATAGGTCCCCCCGTAGAAGTGGTGAATCAGTATCTAATGATTTCGAAGCAGGCAAGGGATTTTAAAATCAAACTTGAGGCGTTTAATTTGGGTCTGAAAAAGCTTACTGAGTCAGGGGAGTTGAACAAGATTTTGGCAAAGCATGGATTCTGAGATTATTGCACTGTCATTCATTAGTCTGATAAGTGTAAGAAACGCATTCCCCAAGGAAGTCAGATACACAGTGGGGTAGCCTAGGTGGTGAGCTAGTACAGGTGAGCGGATATTTTTTTAGATGAATATTTGATACTCAAAGCGCCGATTATCAGATCCGTAAACGGCAGCTATTCTATAAACCTAAACATGAGCGGCCTGACAGCCATTTTTAACAAGCTACCAACGAATTCCACATCTGCTTTTGCTAATGCCGTCAACTTTTGAATAACCGATGACTTACTATTAACCTTTTTGAAATAATTCTTTAGTTAAGCTCGGGCAAGCGACATTGAAGAGTAAGGTGTTTTAGGTGCGTATCAGTCTCTGGCTCAATAGGCTCGGATGATATCTCTAATTTAAAGTGGGGCGTAAGATTGATATTGCTTCGATATATATTGATTCCTTATTTTCTGAATCTCGCCCTTTTGTTCCATTTTCTTCAAGGACTCAGTGATTTCTGCAACAAGGTTTTCATGTTTCATGTGTAAATAATGATATAGACCTCCCGTTGCTAACGGGGGTTCCAGTATCTTAATTCCTTTAAGCTTCAATTTCTTAATTTGAGCCAATCCACCTATTCGAGACATTAAAATAACATCGACTCTTCCACGGTCCAAAATTGAAAGAAGCTGCTCCTCTCTATCAACCACTAGTGGATTTAACCCTTTTGTTAATCCCTCAGAGAGTTTCACACCTCTTCTTACCCCTACCTTGTAGGGTTTCAAGCTCTGTGGCCCGTTGACAGTAAATTCTACATTTTTTGTGAATACAACAAAATCCACATAATTAACAGGGACAGGTATCATAATTAAATTTGAATATTCAGCATTGATTCCTTTTGAACGCATAACTTCACCATCTGTCTTACCTGAGTTAGAAGACCGAAGCGCTCTTTTTCCCGGTTGTTTTATTATCCGAATTTTAATTCCAATTCTTTGATACGCCTGTTTTAAAACTAATTCTGAGATATCAACAACAGGGGCTTGTACAGCTGAAAATACTAAAGTGCTTTGTGCATTAACAGATGTAACAATTAAAATGCCAAACAACGATAATACGAAATTACCCATCGTTTTTCCTTTTTAGATAATGGCTAGCTTGGTCTTCGGTTGGTATGCACTACTCTTGATAGTTTCGTATAATACGACTCAAGCCCTTATAGGGTCAAAATTATTGACCCATCCAAGTGGAAAGTTCCTAATGCTCTAGACGCGACTAGATAATGAAGGTCTTCATCATTGCCACTAGAAATGGCAGATATCCTATAAGCCTAAACAAGAGCTGCCATGTCGACTATCGAAACCAAGTGTTGGACCAGGCTAATCGTTTGTATCTATTGCCAAGATAAGCGTTAATCAGGGCTGATTATCTTCTAATATCATTGCTGCGCCTTTTTCCGCGACCATCATTGTGGGGGCGTTTATATTGCCTGAGGTGATATTTGGGAAGATGGAGGCGTCTACCACCCTTAAACCTTTTATCCCATGAACCCGCAAACGACTATCGACCACCGCTGATTGAGTATCACTACCCATAGCGCAGGAGCCGCACAAGTGATAGATAGAACCGGCATTTTCACGGAAGTATGCAAGCATGCTGGCATCATCAAAAACGTCTTCTGCCGGTGAAACCTCCTCAATAGTAATCGCTTTCAATGCGGGAGTCTGCATAATTTTTCGCACTAGTTTGCAGCCTTGTATCACTTCCTGAAGATCCTTCTTTGTAGACAAATAGTTGGGCATAATCAGTGCGTCATCACTGGGATTAGCGGAAGCAATTTCGATACTTCCTCGACTGCTGGGGCGACAGCTATTAAATGCCATTAAAAAACCTGAATAGGGCTCAGGTAATAATCGTGCGTTGGGATCTGCTGGGATTTTATAGGACATAGGATTGAAATAGAGTTGAATGTTAGCGCTTGGCTCAGCGTCATCTCCTTTAAAAAAACCGCCGGCCTGGTTAACACTCAGCGATAGCTGGCCAGTACGATTATAAGCGTATTGCAGAGCGGCCTTTGCCTGTTGGAACAATGATCCGAAGTCGTCGTTTAAAGTTGTTACATTGGCTTTGTAATAAAAACTAACACAGAGGTGATCTTGTAGGTTTTTCCCGACTGCGGGTAAGTGCTGGATTAGTGCAATCTGCTGTTTTTCCAGCAACTCTTTGTCGGCTACACCAGAGAGTTGCAATAATTTAGGAGAGCCAACGGCACCGGCACAGAGGATGATTTCATGTTTTGCAGAAAAGCTATGCACTTTTTCGTCGCTTACTAGTTGTACAGCGACTGCCCGTTTATGCTGGTTGAAAAGTATTTTATCGACGCTAACGTTGCGCTTAAAATGCAGGTTTTTACGTTTGAGTGCGGGTTTTAGATAAGCTGTGTTACTGGAGTCACGCTGTCCTTTACGGATATTGGCCTCGTAGACTCCCGCGCCTTCAAAGTGTGCGCCATTAAAGCCATGATTAATTTTATAGCCTAATTGCTCAGCGCCTTTAAGATAGAAATCACAGAGTTTGTGGGCACCATTTTTCATTTCGGTGATGGCTATTTTGCCTCGGGATGAATGGTATTGACAATCACCTTGCGGGTGTTGCTCGATTTTTTTAAAAAAAGGCAAAACGTCACTGTAGGACCAACCGGCATTTCCGGCAGCAGCCCAGCCATCAAAATCGGCAGCGGCACCACGTACATAGACCATGGCATTAATAGAGCCGGATCCCCCTTGAACTTTTCCCCTCGGTGCATACATTTTGCGCCCGCCCATAGCGGGTTGCGGCTCAGTGTAATACATGTAGTTGTATTTGGGGTGGTAATAGGTTTTAGCAAAGCCCACTGGCAGCTTGATCCAGGGGCTAGTGTCGCGTCCTCCGGCTTCAAGCAACAGGACCTGGTACTGGCCAGATTCTGTGAGACGATCCGCGAGGATACAGCCTGCAGAACCTGCACCGACAATGATAAAGTCGTAATTCATATCGACACTCAAGTTATTTATGCTCTGCTGGATGCGCGGTTGTTTTCCAGCTCTGATCGGATTGTTGCTTGTAGTCATAAGGCTTTGCATCCATAGACAAATGCAATGTTTTACCGCGGTAGGGCGAGTGCGCTTTAACGACATCCATATTCAGCTCGATACCCAAGCCGGGCTTGCTTGAAGGAATGATATAACCGTCTCGCCACTGTATTTTCTCTTCTACTATATCGGCGTGAAAGCCATCCCATGTGCCTATGCTCTCTTGAATTAAAAAGTTAGGCGTTGCTGTGGCCAGCTGGATACTGGCGGCTGCCCCTATGGGTCCATTGTAAAGGTGCGGCGCTATCTGGCAGTAATAGGCCTCGGCGATAGCGGCTATTTTTTTCGCCTCTAATATCCCACCAACCCGGCCTAAGTTCATTTGTAAGATCGCCGCTGCGCCATGTTTTAATACATCGTGAAATTCGTATTTGGTGGTCAGGCGCTCACCTGTGGCTACCGGAATACTGGTTTGCTTAGCCACGCGGGCCATTGCCTCAGCTTGCCCAGGAGGAACCGGCTCTTCAAACCACAGCGGGTCGAAAGGCTCTAGTCGCTGCGCCAGACGAATCGCCGAGGCGGGGGTCATCTGTCCGTGAGTACCAAATAACAGGTCGCAGTTATTGCCAACAGCAGCACGTATCCTGCGACAGAATTCGGCTGATTTATCCAGCGCTTCCAGGGATATCTGCTGCCCCGAATAGGCAGTGTAAGGGCCCGCCGGGTCGAATTTAAGTGCAGTAAAACCCAGCTGCATGTCTTTTATCGCGCATTCAACCGCCAGTTCGACATTGTCGTAGTCAAATTCTCCGGCACTGTTGGCGGGATAGAGATAGGTGTAGCAGCGCAACTTATCATGCACTTTCCCGCCTATAAGCTCATACACAGGCTTTCCCGCCGCTTTGCCGACAATATCCCAGCAGGCCATTTCCAGACCGCTGGTTACTCCCATCATGGTTAAATCCGGGCGCTGGGTAAATCCGCTGGAATAGGTTTCACGGAAGAAGCGTTCGATATGATGAGGGTCATAATCTTTAAGGTAGCGGTCGAAAACATCTTCAATTGCAGCCACCATAACCTTGGGATGAAAAGAGGCCGAATAGACTTCGCCGACGCCTTGAATACCGCAGTCGGTGGTCAATTTGACAAATATCCAGTACATACCGCCAATATGTGGGGCGGGGGTGGCAACAACGTGTGTTTCACAGGAAATTACTTTCATCATCTAACCTATTAATGAGTTGAGAGATATTAGTTAAAAGGCTAACTGCAACAGCTTGCTAGTATTTCATTACTACTAATCTTGTTTGAGTATATTCGAGCATGCCGTGTTTACCATCATCGCCGCCAAGTCCGGAGCGTTTCCAGCCAGCGTGATAGCCCTGGTAGGGATCTGCAGGAGTACGGTTGATGTAGACCTCTCCGGCCTCTATGTTATTGGCAACTTTCATCGCGGTGCGGTAATTTTCCGTGTAAATAACCGATGCCAGACCAAATTGGTGATCGTTAGCCAGCAACAGCGCTTGATCCGCGTCTGAATATTTTAAAACCGGCAGTACCGGTCCAAAAATTTCTTCCTGGACTATTTCCATATCCTGACGACAGTTAGTCAGTAAAGTGGGCGGATAAAAGTGTCCGCTGCCCTCAGGTATATAGCCACCGGTTTCCAGCGTGGCGCCGTCATCTATTGCCCTTGCTACCATCTGATGTATGTTTAAACGGGAATTTTCGTTGATTAATGGACCCATGAAATCGGGATTCTTTGCGCGATCACCAAACTTTAATGCAGCCATTTGCTGGCGCAGTAGCTCGACAAATTTGTCGTAAATATCTGCATGTACATAAACCCGTTCAACGGCGGTGCAAAGCTGTCCGCAGTTAGTCGTAGTTGAACTAACTATCTCCCGGGCTGCAGTTTGCAGATCGGCATCTGCCTCGACAATAGCCGGTGTTTTGCCGCCCAGTTCCAGCGAGGATTTGGCGATATTTACCTGTGAGTATTCCAATACCTTTCTGCCGGCACCGACACTGCCGGTTAACGTAATCATGCCGACTTTAGGGTGGGTGCATACCCGCTCTGCAGTGGCGTGATCCATGCTCAGGATATTAACGACGCCCGCAGGAATAGCCGCATCCTGAACTGCTCTGGCAATTTCAAATGCTGAGCAAGGTGTATTGTTACTGGGTCGAACCACCACAGTGTTGCCGGTAATCAGAGCGGGGGCTATTTTTCTAAGTAAGGTATATACCGGATAGTTAAAAGGGATTAAGCAGGCAACAACGCCTATAGGTTCGCGCTGTAATAATAAACTCTCTGAGGGTGAGTCACTGGGTATGATTTCGCCTTCGATACGCCGCGCCCACTCGGCGTGATAGCGGGTAATGTCTGCGGCATAGATTACTTCATTGGTGGCATCTTCAAGACTTTTACCGGATTCCAGCGCCAGCGCCTGCCCGATATCATTTTTGCGTGCCAATAGGGCATTGGCAAGGCGATGTAGATAGCTGGCGCGCTCGACACTGGTCAGCAGGCGCCAATGGCGCTGCGCAGCACTGGCAAATAGAACTGCATCGGTGGCATCCTGAGGGCTGGCAAGGGCAGCCTGCGCAATCAATTCGCCGTTGGCCGGGTTGTAGACGGGTATACAGTGGCCGTCAGTGGAGACTTTAAATTCATTGTTTATAAAATTGTTTTCAACGTTCATTAGCCGCGCCCTCAATGGAATACGCTTATCCTAAAAGCAGTAATAGGTGCTGTCAAACAAGTTTCTGTATATAAAATATTAATTCCATATATGAAAAACACTGAAAATATTGAAATATTTCATCTATAATTTCGAGCATTGAGAATAACACCATAAATTATCTGGGATTATTATCATTGAAGCTCAGTAAATACTGCGCTATTAAAATAGTGAGTGAGGAGTAGCAATGAAATAATTTTCAATGCAGTAAAACTACGCTCGTTCGCGATCTGGTTTCGTGATTTGTTTTATATACAGAAAGGTAGTCGCATAATGTCGAGTAACAAAAAAGCTTCAGTAAAAAGCAAGGTAAAATCTAAAGCGCCCGCGGTTGATAGCTCAATATTGATGTTGGATCTGCTCGCCAGTACCTCTTATCCATTGACACTCTCTGAGCTATGCTCACAAACCGGGATACCTCTGGCCAGTGGTCATAGAATTATCAGTGTGCTGTTACAGCAGCAGATGGTTGCACGGGATCCGAGCAGGAAAAAATCTTACTGTATTGGCTCGAAAATATTTCAGATAGCTTCTACCGTTTACAATAAGCAAACTATCATTCCCTTTTTTTATCCCATCGCTGAAATCCTAAAAAACGAATTACATAAATCGGTTTTCCTCTGTGTGCCAGTGGGCAATAAAGTGGTAGTTATCTCAAAAGTTGAGTCATCGATTAACCAGACAATAGATTTATTCATTGGCCAGACTTTAACCATGCATTGCTGTGCTCCTGGACTGGCTATTTTGTCTATGTATAGCCCGCAGACCCGGCAAAGCTACTTAGACAATGAAAAAAACTATAACCCTGACATTGACCTGCAATTAGAAGACGTAGAACAGAATTTGGCGCGATCAAAACTTTTGGGTTATGCGGTAGTTGAGGATCAGCAAGACGCTCAGGTGAGCCGGATTGCAGCGCCTATATTAAACTTGAGAAACGAACCCGTCGCCGCCATCGGTATTGCCATTAACAGTGAAGGGTTGAGCCCTCAGATCTCAAGAAGTTATTCAAAGAATTTGATTCAGGCTGCCCGTCAGTTGTCCTCGCGGATAATCTGATTTGAAGGGGCCAATGGTCATTTTTATTTACCTTTGCAGTCAAAAAAATTCAATAGTCAGTAGTAAATGCAAAATTTAGTCTATTAGGGAACATATGATCAGCCCGTAGGGGCGTTCAGTGCACCCCGATCTCGTTGTTATCAACTTTCGACAGGCACAGACTTATTGCTCCCTGCAAAGTCTAGGTACCTACATCCCTGTAGGCAACCAGCATGTCTGTAGTTAGCATGCCCTCTGGGTGCGATGCCTAGATCTCGGAATGCTCTGAACGCCAGAGGCGTACCGGACTTGATCATATGTTCCTTAGACTATTCGTCATCCACATTTGATGACGCTTTTAACTCTGAGTTTACTGGCTGTTGCTGCAATGACCTGAATATTACAGCAGTAATATTGATTTTGTCCTCTCTTGCTAGCAGTGTCAAAAGTACTGCTCAGGCTTTTAGGTGGTCAGCGATCAAGGTGACAATAAATACCATAAATTTAAGGAATTGCGATGCAATTTATTGAAAAGCTATACATAAACGGGCGTTGGCAGAAACCTTCTACAAACAATTCATTAGCGTTGATTAACCCGGCAACGGAGCAAGTGTTTGCCAAAGTATCACTCGCTTCAGAGGCCGACGTGGAAAAGGCGATTGTGTCGGCCCGTGAGGCGTTTCCAAGTTGGTCCGCGACCAGCGCGGCTCATAGGGCCCTATTGATGAACGCCATCGCTGATGAAATGCAGCTACGCTATGATGACTTAGTGGCCGCTCATGTTACTGCTATGGGTTGTCCGATCAGTATTGCCGGTGCCTATCATGTGGATTGCCCGATTGAAGCGATGCGCTATTATGCAAATCTTGCGGCAACTATGGATGAAGTAGAAGAGAAGGGCACAGTGTTAATCACTAAAGAGCCGGTGGGTGTCTGTGCTTTTATAAATCCCTGGAACTATCCATTGCATCAGCTCATTGGCAAGCTCGCTCCAGCACTCGCTGCCGGTTGTACTCTAGTCACTAAGCCCGCAGAACAGACGCCCACTGCAGATCTAATAATGGCAGAAATAATGCACAAGGTTGGTTTGCCAGCCGGAGTGTTTAATTTAGTTTTTGGTATAGGCAGCGAGATAGGCCCTATCATGGCAAGCCACCGCGAAGTTGATTTGATCTCTTTTACCGGTTCAACCAGGGCGGGTATTGAAGTGGCAAAAACAGCGGCGGGGACTGTAAAAAGGGTGTGCCAGGAGCTAGGTGGTAAATCTGCCTATATTATAACGCAAGATGCTGATATCGATGCTGCGGTGCGCTACGGCGTAGAAGATGTGATGGTCAATAGCGGTCAGACTTGTAATGCACTGACCCGTATGTTGGTGCACTCAAGCAAGCTCGAAGCGGTCATAAAACAGGCCAGGTTAGTGGCTCAAGAGCAAGTAGTCGGTGATCCTCTGGATGATAATTCGAGCATGGGCCCGATGACTTCAGAGCAGCAACAGCAGAAGGTGCTCAACTACATAGAACAAGGCATTGCAGCGGGGGCACAGCTGATTGTCGGTGGAACGCAAATGCCAGAGGGTCTCAAATCCGGATATTATGTGAAGCCAACTATTTTTGCCAGAGTGAGCGGGGATATGAGTATTGCCCGTGAAGAAATTTTTGGCCCGGTATTGTGTATCATCAGTTATGACAGTATTGAGCAGGCGATAGAAATTGCCAATGACAGTATTTATGGATTGTCCTCTGCGGTCTATGCAAAAGACAAAAGCAGCGCCTTAAAAATAGCCCGGCAGATTAAAGCGGGACAATGTTATCTGCAAGGCAGTTATTTCTCTCTTGATGCACCTTTTGGTGGTTACAAACAATCGGGTAATGGTCGGGAATGGGGAAGCCAAGCAATGGCCGAATATATTGAAATTAAGGCAATTATATGTGATTGAGTAAACGTCATAGAAAATCGGGCACTGGACATGAAATTTATCGCAGCCACAAAAATAATGACGCCTTAGAGGGTAAATGCTTTGTTTGTTTTCGGTCTTATTTCCAGCTAATAATAAAGGCAAGTGGAAAAAACATAATCTATACGGTTATTAACGGATATCATTTTGCTTTTCTATGCTGGGCATTCTGAATATTCGTTTGGCATAGGTTTTACGCAAATGCCAGCTTGAGTTTCCCGTAGAGGATAAAAAAAATTTGAGCCACAATCAGTCGCGAATAAATTGTTCTTTAATAAAAAAGCAGAAACTGGCTACTAAAGTGAATATTTATCCATCAATTAATGCAATCATTCGCGGGGTTGAACTTGCTCTATGAGCTGCTTCTCAGTCAAAACTGGCGAAAAAGCGCGCACTTGATTGAAAGCGACGTCAATTTAGCTATTAAAGACATCGATAGTTAGCTATTGTCGCTTTTGGGTATGGTATTATCTTTAGTTTTTCTTAATATAATAGGAGGACTTAAAACCTGATAATATACGTAAAGAAAATCTGTTACGTATCATGAAAAAATCAAAAGCTCGGCTACAACTGAAAAACAAAGTAAAAAGGGATACTTGGATATCATCTAATAATGACAGTTAATTGATTGTTTAAAGTTAACTGAGTTTAGTTTTTCTAAACAATACGATTAGAAAAGCTGTTTTCTGCAATGCCGTTATTAGTAATGATTGTATGATCTAGGCTGTTGTGTTTTTGGGTTAAGCCAAAAAAACGTCCTAGTTACAACTTAGAATAATAATATTGAGGTCATAAGAATGCACAATAAAATCGAACAACTGACACAAGAAGCTAAAAAGGGACGTTTAAGTCGTCGTGACTTTATGCGCCACGCCGCCGCTATCGGACTGGCTGCTCCACTTGCTACATCTTTATTAGGGCAGAGCGCCTTTGCAGCAGAAGCACCGAAAAAAGGTGGCCATTTAATCGCCGCTCTGACTGGCGGTAGCTCAACTGATTCGCTTGATCCGGCTTTGAGCGCATCTAACGTACCTTTTAATATTTTACGCACATGGGGAGAGACGCTTGTTGATATTTCCCCTGAAGGCGAGGCAATTCCCTGGTTAGCTGAATCCTGGGATTCTTCTAACAACGCTCAAACCTGGACCTTTACCATTCGCAAGGGTATTACCTTCCACAATGGCAAAACCATGGATAACAACGATGTCGCTAAAACGCTACAGCGTCATTCAGGTGAAGACACTAAATCAGGCGCGTTGGGTATCATGCGTGATATCAAGTCTATCACCACACAGGGCACCGATAAGGTTGTTGTAGAGCTTACCGGCGGCAATGCCGATTTACCTTACTTGATGTCTGATTATCACCTGGTTATCCAACCAAACGGTGGCTTTGACGCACCTGCAGCAGGTGTAGGAACAGGTCCTTACAAGGTTAAAGTCAATGAGCCAGGTATTCGCCACGTTGGTGAAAAGTACGATGGTTACTGGCGCGACAGTGTCGGTCATGCAGACACTGTTGAAATCCGCGTGATGAACGACCAGACAGCACGTATGGCTGCTCTGCAATCTGGCAGCGTACACTTTGTAAACCGTGTAGCTCCTAAGACAGCTAAGTTGCTAGGGCGTCTTCCTAACGTTGATATCGTAAACGCTAAGGGCCGCGGACACTACCCGTTCCTAATGCATGCAGATACTGCGCCTTACGACAACAATGAACTACGTATGGCACTGAAATATGCAATTGACCGTGATGATCTGGTTAAACGTATTCTAAAGGGCTACGGATCTGTTGGTAACGATAACCCAATCAACGCCGCTTACGATCTGTTCAACGCAGATATCGAACAGCGCGCTTACGATCCTGACAAAGCAGCTTTCCACTATAAGAAATCAGGGCATTCAGGGCCTATCGTTTTACGCTCATCTGAAGCGGCATTCTCTGGCGCTGTCGATGCGGCATTGTTGTTCTCTCAGCATGCGGCTAAAGCGGGAATCGAAGTTAAGGTACAGAAAGAGCCTGCCGATGGTTACTGGTCAAATGTTTGGAACAAGCAACCGTTCTGCGCATCTTACTGGGGTGGCCGTAATACTCAAGATCAGATGTTCTCTGTGGCGTATAAGTCAACAGCTGACTGGAATGACACTAAGTGGCAGCGTCCGGAGTTTGATTCATTATTGGCTAAGGCACGTACTGAAACTAACCGTGACAACCGCAAGGAAATCTACACTGACATGTCTATGATGGTTCGCGATGAAGGCGGCGCTATCATTCCAATGTTCAATGATTTCGTCGATGCTAAGTCAAGCAAAGTGGGTGGTTACATTACCGATCCATCTGCTGAGCTGTCTAACGGTTTCGCCTTAATTCGCTGCTGGTTGGCATAATTGATGGCTGTAGATAATAATTCTCTGTCTACTTTAGTGGTCAAGCGCTTAGCGCTTGGCCTACTATTACTTCTGGCTATATCGGTGCTTATTTTTGCCGGTACAGAATTGCTACCTGGAGATGTGGCACAAAGTATATTAGGTCAATCGGCCACTCCTGAAGCTGTCGCCAATTTGCGCGCAGAAATGGGATTGGATAGACCTGCATTAACGCGATACTTTAGTTGGTTATTTGGCATAGTCCAAGGCGATTTAGGGACTTCTTTAAGTAGTGGGCGCGATATCAGCACTATGATTGGAGACCGACTCGGTAATACCTTGTTTCTAGCTTCATCTGCTGCGCTTATATCGGTACCGCTGGCGATCTTTCTCGGTATGGTTGCGGTGCATTACCGTGACGGCATCGTCGATAAATTAATTTCAATTACTACCATTGCCACTATTTCACTACCCGAGTTCTTTATCGGCTACTTACTCATTCTGTTTTTGGCTGTTAACTGGAACTTGCTGCCATCCAGTTCAATCGTCTATAGCGATATGTCATTCATGGAGAGGCTCACTGCTATCGCTATTCCCTGTATCACCCTGACATTCGTAGTGTTGGCGCACATGATGCGCATGACCCGCGCGGCGATTCTCAACGTGATGAACAGTGCCTATATTGAAACGGCAGAGCTGAAGGGCCTTAGTCCTTTCAAAATCATCTTCCATCACGCACTGCCCAATGCGATATCGCCGATCATTACCGTGGTTGTTTTGAACCTGGCTTATCTGGTAGTAGGGGTTATCGTGGTAGAAATTATCTTTGTCTACCCAGGCATGGGACAGCTATTGGTCGATCACGTAACAAACCGTGATGTACCTGTAGTGCAAGCGGTAGGACTGATCTTTGCTGCGATCTATATTTTACTCAACATGTTTGCCGATATAATGTCAATTATCGCCAACCCGAGATTAAGACACCCGAAGTAAAGCCTCTGCTGCCAAAGCGCAGAGGTCAGAATAACTATAATAGAGAAAACTACATAGGTTTTACACAAGATGAAAAATAATTTGATGCACGATATTTTTTCGCATCTATCTTGGGGCGCACGCATTGGACTGCTAAGCATTTTGATTTTTGCTTTCGCAGCCATATTTGCACCTTGGGTATCTCCTTTCACTCAAGACGAAATTGTTGGCGATGTATGGGAACCTATCTCAGCACACTCCTGGTTAGGTACCGATCAGCTGGGAAGAGATATTCTCTCTCGTCTGATCCATGGGGCTCGCAATACGTTCTTTATTGCCGGAGCTGCAACTCTGCTGTCATTTTTCATGGGTACTTTCCTCGGTTTCCTAGCCGCTGTGTCCGGTGGCAGAACTGACCAGGCACTGAGTCGAAGCAATGATTTGCTGATGGCTATCCCAACACTCATTTTTGCCTTAGTAGTACTTTCGGTGCTGCCTGCAAGTATGGCGGTGTTAATAGTCGTGATGGGCGTTTTAGACTCCACCCGGGTATTCAGATTATCACGTGCAGTCGCTGTCGATATAGTGGTGATGGACTACGTAGAGGCGGCTCGCCTACGCGGTGAAAACACCTTGTGGATCATATTCCGTGAAATCTTACCCAACGCGCTGTCGCCACTGTTTGCCGAGTTTGGTTTACGCTTCGCATTTGCGGTGCTGTTTCTTAGTACATTGAGCTTTTTAGGCCTGGGAATTCAGCCACCGGATGCCGATTGGGGCAGTATGGTAAAAGAAAACAAAGACGGTATTGTCTTTGGTATTCCAGCGGCATTGATTCCTGCCGGCGCTATCGCTATATTAACTATCAGTATTAACTTAGTAGTGGACTCTATTCTCAGCCGCACCAGCAGTTTAAAAGGGGGCAGATAATGTCAGCTACTCAAGTTATAAAAGAAACGGGCTCCGAGATTCAGTCGGAGTCTCAGCACCTTGTAGGGGAGCAGGCAATGTCTAGCACTGCATATCTAGAGGTAAAAGATTTAAAGATTCAAGCCAGTATTAACATGCCTGGCAAGGCAAAGAAATTTATCACTCTGGTAGATAATATATCTTTCACCCTAGGTCGCGGTAAAGTCCTGGGACTAATCGGTGAATCTGGAGCGGGTAAATCTACCATTGGTTTGGCCAGTATGGCCTATGGCCGGGGTGGCTGCGAAATCACTGGCGGACAAATGTTGGTCGAAGGGACTGATATTCTACAGCTGTCAGACAAAGAAGTGCGTAGCTTTCGTGGCGCACGAATCGGCTATGTGGCTCAATCTGCCGCTGCCGCATTTAACCCTGCACACCGCATTGGCGAGCAAGTAATAGAGTCGGCGCTTGCGCACAAGTTGATGACTCGCCCGCAAGCCACGGCCTATGCGGATGAACTGTTCGGTAAATTAGGTTTGCCTGATCCGGAAAATTTTGGCCGGCGCTATCCCCACCAAGTATCGGGAGGACAATTACAGCGGGCAATGACAGTAATGGCACTGTGCGCTAAGCCCGATCTGATCGTCTTTGATGAGCCAACCACGGCCCTTGATGTAACGACTCAAATCGAGGTACTGGCAACCATCAAACACGCCATCGAAGAGACCGGCGTAGCAGCTTTGTACATTACTCACGATTTAGCGGTTGTCGCTCAAGTAGCCGATGATATTATGGTTCTGCGCGGTGGTAGCATGGTTGAATATGGCACCACTGACCAGATTATCAATAAACCGCAGCAGCAATATACCCAGAACCTGGTATCCGTGCGCAGCATAGAAAAAGATGAGAAGCCCGACCCAGTGGGTGAGCCGATCCTTAAAGTCACCAATATAGACGCCGCCTACGATGGAGTTAATAAAATCCTGAAAGATGTGACGCTGCATCTACATCCAGGACAAACACTCTCTATAGTCGGTGAGTCGGGGTCAGGAAAATCTACTTTGGCCCGCGTTATCACAGGACTGCTGCCTCCTATGGGCGGAGCAACAGTTTTCGCTGGCACCACGCTCTCAGCTGATCTTAAATCCAGGACTAAAGAGCAGTTGCGACAACTGCAGATGATCTACCAGATGGCCGATGTTGCCATGAACCCGCGACACACTATTGGTCAGATCATCGGTCGTCCGATAGAGTTTTACTTCGGGGTCAAAGGGGCAGAAAAACGCCGTCAGGTGGTAGAACTTCTCGATCAGATCGAATTAGGTGAAGAATATTTTGACCGCTATCCGGCAGAACTTTCCGGAGGGCAAAAACAGCGGGTTTGCATCGCCAGAGCACTGGCTGCCAAACCTTCACTGATCATTTGCGATGAAGTCACTTCAGCACTAGACCCGCTAGTTGCCGACGGGATTTTGCAATTATTGATGGATTTACAGAACAAGCACGATATCGCCTATCTGTTTATCACCCATGATTTGGCCACAGTTAAAGCCATATCAGACAGTATCGCCGTGATGTATCAAGGTGAATTAGTACGCTTTGGTAAGAAATCTACAGTGCTGTCTCCGCCTTTTGACGATTACACAGACATGCTGCTCTCATCAGTTCCAGAAATGCAACTGGGATGGTTAGAGCGTATACTTGCGACCCGCAAAATGCATGCTGCCGATAACTAATAGCAATGCCAGGCCCCGTTTCAGGGGCCGCTTCTGAGAAAGATCAATGACAAAAATTACCGGAATACTGTTTGATAAAGACGGTACTTTGATAGATTTTATGGCCTCCTGGATGCCGGCAATCTACGAAGCTGCCAATCATTTCGCCAATAATGATCAGAGCATCGCCGATAAGATGCTGCAGGCATCGGGTTATGATAAAGACACAGGTCAAATTATCGGCGGGTCTATTTTAGCCGCCGCCAATAATCAACAAATTGCCGAATGCTGGAGTCAGTTTCTGGATATTCAAGCCGACGATGAAATGGTCGCTACTTTAAACAGAATATTTCAGTACCACAATACACACAGCAGTGTGGCGGTCACGGATTTACCGGCACTGTTTAGTGATCTGAAATCACGTGGTATTAAATTAGGCCTGGCCACTAGCGACAGCGAAGAGGGGGCTATAGCCACCTTGCAAGCGTTGGATGTGTACGAACAGATGGATTTTGTCTGCGGTTATAATAGCGGACACGGTATTAAGCCAGAAGCCGGAATGGTCAATGCATTTAGCCGCCAGCTCGGGTTGAGTAACGATCAGATTATGGTAGTCGGCGATAATACTCACGACTTACATATGGCGCATAATGCCAAGGCGAAATTGGCCGTGGGGGTGTTGACAGGCACCAGTAGCGAAGAAAAACTGCACGAGGCAGATTTTGTGCTCAACAACGTCGCAGAGCTTCCCAAACTGCTAGACCAAATCAGTCATTAGTATCCTCCATATACTCCCATCTTTAGGCATGCGTTGTTATGAAAGCATTGTAACAACGCAATCATTACTTCCATTGTAACGCTCATAGCAGCAGTTAACATAGGTTGCTGCTGCTATCCATTGACTCTTATTTTTAAGCCGCCAATATATTAAGCGCTTTCTATGCATGGTTGAATAATCTGCTTGGTTGGCAAAGGCACTCAGTTTTAATACAACATAACCTTTTATAAGTCAGCGTGTACTGCTGGCGATTGGGTAGGTTTATCCATGCGAAGTTGCAGTTTATCTAGGATCAGAATCTCGTCTTTGTGATTCAGTCTAGCTGGGGTATGTAAGCTGCGGATAAAGCTGGCAGAAACTATCTGTCCCCGCCAGCACAGCACTGTCTAGCTGAGTTTAAATTGATTGATCATCTGTAACTGCTGTTCGGCCAGCCCGGCCAGTACTTCGCTACTGTGCACTCCCTGTTGCGCATCTTTAGCGCTTTGTTGGGTTGTCGAAGCTATGGTCACTACACTCTGAGAAATCTCCACACTCGCTGCCGTCTGCTGCTCTGCAGCCGCCGCTATATCCATGGACATCTGTCGTACTTGACCCAGCTGTTGCACCATTGCAACTAGCGACTCCCCGGCGGCTTCGGTTTGTTGCAGGCTTGATTGCACTGCGCTGCGACTAGAGTCCATCAAAACCACAGCCCCCTTGACGCCCGACTGGAGTTTTTCAATCATCTGTTGAATTTCTTGGGTTGCGCCTTGAGTACGACTTGCTAACGTTCGCACTTCATCGGCGACTACTGCAAAGCCTCGTCCCTGTTCGCCCGCACGCGCCGCTTCAATAGCTGCGTTAAGTGCCAGCAGGTTAGTCTGCCCGGCAATAGAGTTAATGACTTCGATAATACGGCCAATATTGGCAGAATCTTCATTGACCGAGTGAATGACTGTGGCTGCCTCTTCGATCTCCTCGGCCAGAGCGTTCACTTGCTGTACGTTTTCTTGCATCAGCGATCTGTTTTGGTTGGCTGAACTATCAATATCTGTCACTCGCTGCTGTGCCATTTCAGCGCTTTTTGCCACTTCAGCAACCGTTGCTGACATCTGGTTCATCGCCGTGGCGACTTGCTCAGTTTGCTGTTGTTGTTCCTGCATCATCAGATTGCTGTTGCTACTAACTTGCGAGGACTGAAGCGCAGATCCGCTGATCTGGTCTGCAGTATCTTGAATGTTGCGTATCATTTGCTGTTGCTTATCTGCCAGTTCATTGACCCAAAGTGACAGTTGGCCAAATTCGTCTTTAGAGTTGATACTCAGGCGCTGACTCAGGTCTCCATTGGCGATGATTTTAAGGATGGACATGACGCTGCGCAGGGAATTGCGAATATTGCGGCAGACCCACACACCAATAACCACTGCAATCAGTACTGAGAGGGCGCTGACGACAATATTGATTAACTGGGTAAGATGAACTTGGTCTTTCGTTTCAACTTTGACTATATCGGCTAAGTTGAGTGCATCCTCCATCAGCAAATCCAAGGCCTGTGTACTTGCTTTTACACTGCTTAATAACTGCACTAAGGTTAGCTCTAGTTGTTCCTGCTGCTGCATTTTCTGTTGATACAGTGCTATTAGACCTTGCTCTTGGGTTATAGCCGCAGAAACTACAGCCATGTAGTTAGGTAGGTCCGGTGCCGTATCGCTGCCACTGGCAGCCAGTTTTTGTAAATTGTCTTGTAACCCGCTCATGCCAAAACCATAATCTTGGCTGGTCAGAGACAGTGCTAACTCTTCTACTTGTTGCAAAGTATTAGCATCCGGTAATTGATTAAACTTTTCTTCAACTGCTTTTAGATTTTCCTCTAATGCTCTGCCGATGCTTTTTTCTTCGGAATTCAGACCGTATGTAATCAGCAATTTAATGTCATCATAGAAAGTGGCTATCTCTAAATCCAGCTGTTGCTCCAGCAGAGTCAATTGCTTATTAGTGTCTAAAAATCCTCTGTGGGTGGCAAGTGCAAGTGTGGCACTGGCAAAATAACTATCGACTTTTTCATCCAGGGAAGTAATCGCAGTTTCTACTTGCGGGTAGTGCCGACCAATCTCTAAAAGCTGATTGCGTTGCGCGCTATAGCTTTTCTGTTGTTGAGTAAATGTCTGTTGCTGTAACTGCAGTGCATCATCGCTGCTGTTGTCGATAAACAACATCAATGCCTGATTTGCAGAGAGTAAAGAAACGGCCATCGCGCCGCTGTGCACTATGATAGGGGTGATTTGTTGATTGGTCTTTTCCAGTTGACTATCAACTTTAGTTAAGCTGACAAAGGAGATACTACTAATAATGAGCAATAGTATGACCAATAGAGTGAAGCCACCACCAATACGTTGAGTAACAGTTAAGTTCATAATTATTATCCGCAAATTAGAATTCTACAATGTAATGCAGTTCATCCGTTAATCTGCATGTTGTCAATCTATCCGCTCTGTATAGCGGATAGATTGACACTCTTTTATAGCAGAAATTGCTGTGTTTTCAAAGTGAGTAGAAAAATCGTCTGAGTATTAGTGGTGTTTTGGTCTTATCTAGGCAAATATGGCTTAAAAGCAGAATATTTAGTTAATGCATTCTTAAGCTATTCACAGAAGCTTTAGTTACTGTTGCGTAATGGCACCATTAATTCAAAGCCTGGTTCTTCAATTTCATCATCGACCATTTGCGCTGGGAAGCCTCTGCCAAGCACCTGCACATCACAGGCATCTTCCAGGCGGCGAATGATGTTGGGTGAGAGCTCACGAGGGCCGTAGCGATTTTGCCCGTCAGTAAATATTTCAACCATAAGCGGAGCGAGTTCTAAAGGCAGGTTATGACGTTTTGCTATCGCATCAAACAGGCCGACATCTTTCAAAACTAAATCCATGGTAAAGCTAATGTCACGACTGCCGTTTAAGATCACTTGTGACTCAGTCTCGTGCACAAAAGAATTACCCGATGAAGCCTTAATTGCCTCGTATGTAACGTTCATGTCCATCCCCATCACTTTGGCCGCCGTCAGTGCTTCGCTCAGCGCCGCCAAATGTACAGTACACAGATAATTGGTAATGACCTTGAGAATAGAGGCGGTGCCCAGCTCACCAGTATGCAAAATTCTGCGCCCCATCGTAGTCAACACTGGCAGAACACGCTCAAAGGTCTGTCGATTACAGCCGGCAAAAATCGAGATATTACCTGTACCGGCACGATGGCAGCCTCCGGAAACCGGGCAGTCAACAGGCATTGCACCTTTAGCTTCAACTAAGCCTGCAATACGCCGCATCTCTGCTTCATCAGTCGTGCTCATCTCCAACCAGATTTTATCTTTTCCAATCCCTGCCAGTACTCCATCTTCTGCTTCCATTACTTGCGAGCACACTTGTGGAGAGGGCAGACAAGTGATAATTACGTCACAGTTTTGCGCTAGCTCTTTGGCTGTTTCTGCCGACTTTGCACCACGGGATACAAAATCAGCGACAAACTCAGGGTTTAAGTCTCTTACTGTAAGGTTATAACCATTACGTAAAATACTGCCCGCTAGCTGGCCACCTGCATTGCCCAGACCAATAAATCCAACTTTCATAGTAAACCTCTATGTAGAATGCTAATTGCGATGATGATTAAATTTCTAAATGCATTCTATGGGGGATGTCGGCGGTGCAAAATTGATATTTTTTTATCGAATTGGTAAAAATAATCTTCCAAACACTGTCGGATTCGAATAGTTTATCTGCAGATTATCAATAAGCTTTTTGCTCTGTGCTTTTGCACTGCCCTTTAAAAGTGTTTGATATCGTTGATCAGTATTTAGCAACAATAGCCGACAGTCTAGGATAGAGCATGACCAACAAGATAGATTTGCGAAAACTGCCACCGCTCAAGTCATTAAAGGGCTTCGAAGCCACGGCACGACTATTAAGTGTCAGAGGCGCGGCAGAGGAGCTAAATTTAACGCACCCGGCCGTGAGTCATCAGATACAGCTACTTGAAAGTTATATAGGGGTTAAATTGTTTGCGCGTGTGGGGCGTAATATATGCCTGACTCAGGCGGGACAAAACTATTACCTGTTTGTCCGCCAGGCTCTGGAAATCCTCATACAAGGCACGGAGGAAGTCACAAGTATTAACAGGCTTTCGCCGCTGCGATTTCAGACATATATCACTTTGTCTATTCGCTGGTTAGCACCTAAGTTACACCGTTTTTCTATGGAACAACCTGATATTGATATTCAATTAAGTTCTTGTAGCGCCGGTTGGGAGTTCGATGAAAATAATGCGGATATCGGGCTGATCTACTCTACATCGGCACTAAAGAGTCATTTACATTGGGTCGATTTTTTTGAAGCAGAGTTTTTCCCTGTGTGTTCACCGGACCTGATTAAAGCCGCAAACAGTAATTTAACGGCCCAGCAACTGAGTCAATATCCGTTACTGAAAGTCTCAGGAGAAGAAAAATACTGGAGCTGGGAGCAGTGGTTTAAATCGGCGGGCAGTGACAGCAAAAGCTACCAGTCACCGATAGAGGTGGATACTTCTGCAGCAGCGATCGAAATGGCGATTAATGGCGAGGGTATTACTTTAGTAAGTGCCCCTTTGGTGACTGCGGATCTGGCCTCTGGACGATTAGTAAAACTGACAGATCACAGTTCTAGTGGCAACGGAAAATGGGGACTAGTCTGCAACAAATCTGCATTACAAGATCCACGCGTAGAGGTGTTTATGAATTGGTTGGTTACAGAAAAAACGAAGTTAAATGAATGACATGTGCAGGTTATCGAATCTGTTCTCTGCGATAAAAACGTTCTTTATATTCACCCGTACTGACACAAAAATGTTTTTTGGATAATCTACACAATACATCTGAGCTGCTAATTCCTGCCTTAGCCGCTATTTCTGACATATTAAGCTGATCTTGTTCTAAGAGTAATTTAGCCCTTTCTAAGCAAGCTTTTTCGACATATTGGGAGTTTTCGAAATATGCTGGCGCAGAGCAATTTAGCGCGCCAAATAGTTATTTCCAGTAGCTTCGCTATTTCCACCCTTATTGCTGTCGTTATAAATCAATATTTGGGTTGGCATTGCGTTTATGTCTTTCATTTATATATCTTACACTGGCTGTGTTTTTTACCTTTAAAATAGTATCCGATTGCAAAATGAAGCAGCGCTTAAATCGCTCTGAAATGGCTTGATATCGATAAAGCCATAGAAAAACTCCGAGCAAAGTAGCTCGGAGTAAATAGAGGATTAAATCCGAAAAACATTATCCCGGATTGTAATCACAGGCATTTCAATCGCCTAAAACGATACCTTCTCGACGGGGGTCAGCCGCACCTACTAACTTACCATTTTTGAACAGAACAGCATGGAGTCCGGAATTTAGGTCCCGTACCTTAACTTTAAAGCCCATCGCCTCTAAGGGAGCCTGAAAGCGGGTGGCTTCAGTGCCTTTCTCTAAATCGTAAGTGCCAAAGCGGTTAACCAAATGAGGTAAGTTTATCGCCTCATTGATCGGCATTCCCCAATCCAGATGTGCGATCAACGTAGAGGCGACATAGCCGATAATTCGTGAGCCACCGGGAGAACCCAGGGCTAAATAGGGTTTACCCTCTTCTAACACTATGGTTGGCGACATGGAGGAGCGCGGACGTTTACCAGGCTCTAATCTGTTGGCAATGGGATAGCCATTTTTGAAGCTGGCGAAGGAAAAGTCAGTCAGTTCATTGTTTAGCAGGAAGCCGTTGCTCATCACTCGTGAGCCAAAACCATTCTCAATGGTACTAGTCATAGAGACAATGTTGCCACTTTTATCAACGATCACCAGATGCGTCGTTGATGGCAGTTCGATAGACTGGTCATCTGCCATGGCGATCGCTCGCTCCCAGCGTGGTTCTCCGGCACTGGCAATTTGTAACGCTTTACCGGGCTCTATCAACTTAGCCCGCTGGGCTAAATAGCTTGCATCAAGCAGCCCCTCAGGCATAGGTACAAAATCACTGTCTGCCATATAGCGGCCGCGATCAGCAAAAGCCAGGCGGGATGCATCGCCGATCACTTGCCAGGCGGTAGCATTATCGGCACCGAGCTTTTGCAGATCAAAGTGACTGGAAATACCGAGAATTTGACCGACGGTTAGTGCCCCAGAACTCGGTGGTCCCATACCGCAAACCTGATACTGTCGGTAGGGGGCACAGACGGCAGGTCGCTCTATTACACGGTAGTTAGAGAGATCTTGGAGTGAGAGTAATCCCGGATTGTTATCCAGGCCCTGAACTTTGTTGACAATGGATTGACCAATAGCGCCGTTATAAAAAGCTGCAGCGCCATCCTTCGCCAAGGTAGCAAGGGTCTGGGCGTAGGCGGGATTTTTTAGCAAGCTGCCCGTTGCTAATGGCTCACCAGCGGTGTCAAAGAAGTACGCTCGAGTATCCGGATAGCTGCTTAAGCGCTTTTTGTCTTTGGCGATAGCACCGGCTAATCGTGCAGAGACTTTAAAACCATTTTCGGCTGTTTGTTGTGCAGGTAACAATAAATCGGCCCAGGGTTGGCTGCCAAAGCGGGCATGAAGATCGGACATCAACTTCACAGTACCTGGCGTGCCCACTGAAAGCCCGCCAACGACAGCGGTATAAAACTTCAGGGGCTTGCCATTAGCATCCTGAAAAAGCTCAGGTCTGGCAGCCAAAGGTGCTGTCTCGCGGCTATCAAAGGAGGTCAATTTACCGCTCTTGGCGTCGTAATAGACCATGAAAGCACCACCACCCAAACCTGAAGATTGCGGTTCTACCAGACCAAGCATCGCCTGAACAGCCACCATTGCATCGATGGCGCTACCGCCGCGTTTGAGTACCTCGTAACCCGCTTTTGCTGCCAGTGGGTTTGCAACTGCAACCATATAATTACTGGCATTGACACTGGCTTTTTTAGTGAAGCCGCTGGCAGCTTCCGGGGCAATTGAATCGGTGGTTTGTGCGGCATTTAGAGGTGTCGATAACAGTGCAGTAGCTGTCAGTAGTGCTGAAATTTTGAAAATGTGCATGAAAGTTCCTTTTATAATTATTCCAGAGTCTTTGTATATATGAGAGTGCAGTTGCTTTCAATAAATATTTTGTGGCTGCTATTTTTGCGACCTTGTAAGGGAGCCTATAATTTCCAAGTATTGAAACCCGGCAGCAAAGCAATGGGTATTTTTACAACAGTGACCTATTGAAGTTTTACAGTCGATCTTTAAAGTTAACTAAGGTCGATTTATTAGGCAAGATGGGCATGGCAGGGCTGTGTTTTTCAGTAAGGTTGTGCTTATCTGCAGAAGGTTTCTAAAGCCATTCTCGGTTTACCTTTGCCTGAGTGATCGTTTTACAGACCAATCGAAGATACAGATATAATTTATGGTGCCTTGATTTTAGAGGTCTGCAAATGCTTCCAGCTTCAATACCTAGCATACTAAGTCAATTTAGTGACGAATTGACCAGTACCAGTACCAGTACCCAATTCATATGCTCATCTAAGCACATGGCTGCAGGGTGGACATGAACATAAGTAAAAAAATCATCCTCCTGCCTGCAGTCATTATTGTGCTTTTAGGAGGGGCGGGTTTACTGGTCATCGATGAGGAAATTCGCGAGGGCCTTGGAGTAAGAGTCGAGCGGGAATTGAAGTGGCTGGCTGAATCCGCCTTAGAGGGTTTAGTCATTTCAAACAGGCCTATGACTGTCACTAATGTAGATGCGATCGCCAAAAGATTCGGTGAAATATCTGGCGCCAGAATTACTTTTATCGATGAATTTGGTGTAGTGAAGGGTGATTCAAAAGTAGCGGTAGGTACAATCTCTACGCTTGCCAACCATAAAGATCGGATTGAAGTATCTCAGGCTTTTAAAACAGGTTTAGGAGTGGCCAAACGCTACAGTGAAACGTTAAGGCAAGATTTTTTTTACGTTGCTGTTTTTAAAACACTTTCTATTCAAGGGCAACAGATAAATTATTATGCCCGCGCCTCGTTTTCTTCGCTGACTATCCGTCGGCAGATTGTGCATATGCGTTATGCCTTGCTCTCTATATTGGCGGCTGGCGTCATTGTTATTACTTTTTTAACTGTAGTTGTGTTGCACTGGCTCTCACTATCCAATGAAAAAGAAAAAATTTACCTTGAAAACCAAGTGCTTGCCAGAAATACTGAAATTGAATTGATGCATGAACTGGATTCTCTATTAAGTGCGTGTAGTGAAATAGCGGATGCAAAAGAGGTAATAAAACAAGTACTGCCCAGTATATTGACGGACTCTCAGGGCGCAATATCGGTATATAAATCCTCCAGAGATAAACTCAGAACGCAGATGTATTGGGGGGGAAGTTGGAATGAAAACAAGAATTTCGGTCCCAGTCAATGTTGGGCGTTGCGCAAGGGGCATCGGCATTTGTCCAGTGATATACACAAAGGTATAGTCTGCGAGCACTATGCCAACACTGGAGAGTTATCTAGCTTATGCATCCCGCTGATTGCCCACGGCGAGACTATCGGTGTGCTGCATTTGCTAAAAAACGAGATCAACACTGAAATAGCGACTCTGGCAGAAGCTATCGCCAAAAGAATAGGCATAGCAATTGCCAATATTGAACTTAAATTCAGTTTGCGGGAGCAGGCAATCAAAGATACGTTGACTAACCTCTATAATCGACGCTATCTATTTGAATCCCTCGAACAGTTTGTCGCCAGAGCTCTGAGAACTAAAAGCCATATTGGTATTATCATGGTTGATATTGACTATTTCAAAAAGCTCAACGACAGCTATGGTCACGACGCTGGCGACGTAGCTCTCAAGGCTATAGCAAACTTTTTTAAAGAAGTGACCAGGGCAAGTGATGTGGTCTGTCGTTACGGAGGCGAGGAGTTCTGTATCGTCTGTCCTGATAGCAGCAGTGAAGATACATTGTTTATCGCTGAAAAACTTTGTTTTGGGGTGCGCGCATTAGGCATAAAAGTCAGTGCTACTGAAGAAATCAAGCTGACATTGTCGGCCGGTGTGTCAACCTTCCCAAATGTCGAAGAATCCATTAAAAAAACCATTAGTGAAGCTGATCAGGCACTTTATCAGGCAAAACACGACGGCAGAAACTGTGTCAGAGTGTCGTAATTAGAGTGTCGTAATTGAGCAGATCTTTAGCATTGCTCATTCAACTATTGGTCGTTGCAGATATTTCGGCTAAAGAGGGTTCGATCAAGAAGTTTAACAGGGCTTGTACTTTTGCGGTTAAGTGTTGGCGATGTGGATAGAGTATATAAATACCGGTTTTTTGTGCACTATATTTACCGAGTAATCTCACCAGTGATCCCTGTCGTATCTCTTGCTCTACTGAAAAATCGGGCAGTAATGATATGCCTATGCCCGCGACAGCCGCGATTTTGGCCGCAACAGCACTGTTGACGGTGAGGCAGGTATTGGGCTTCACTGAGTGATGTTGTCCCTGGTAGGTAAACTGCCACTTTAACCCTGAGCGTCGGTTGCTGTCATGGATAGCCGGGAGATGCTTAATATCATCTGGGGTCTGTATGGGTTGGAGCTTCTCTAGGAGTGCAGGGCTCGCGACTAACACGGACTCTATCTCACCAATCTTACGTGCAATTAAGTTTGAATCTTGCATTTCACCAATGCGAATAGCCAGGTCAAAACCTTCATCAACTATGTCTACAAAGCGATCGTTAAGCTGCATTTGCACCTGAATATTGGGATAAGTCAGCATAAAGTTTGCCAGAAGCGGGGTGAATTTGATCTCAGCATAAGACTGAGGAGCACTAATGCGCAGCCGCCCACTGATAGTTTCTTTTTGTCCCTGAGCGGTTAATTGCAATGCCCCTACATCATCCAGTATCTGGCGCGCACAATCATAGATGGATCTGCCGGTATCAGTGATAGCAATACTGCGAGTGGTACGGTTTATCAGTTTAGCCTGCAGTAACGCTTCAAGTTGCGATACTTGTTTGCTGACAATCGCTTTAGTTTTACCCAAACTGGCGGCAGCCTTAGTGTAGCTACCTTGTTCTACCACAGCGGCAAAACTGCTCATTAACGTTAGCTTGTCCATAATTCCACATTGTAAATTAATTGTTAACAGTTAGTTATAAATTAAGCATATTGTCAATAGCTATCACTGGCTTCATTATCTTTAGCATCAGTAAATTATTCAGAGCCATTAAAATGGCCGCATAGGAGAATGGAATGTTAGTGAATGGCGTTTGGCAGGAGAAATGGAACCCCTATCAGAAGCAGAACCTTGAAGGGGCTTTTATAAGGCAAACTTCCAGCTTCAGGCACTGGGTGAGCACAGATGGGAGTCCGGGGCGAACCGGTGATGCTGGCTTTATAGCACAGCCTGGCAGGTATCATTTATATATTGCATTAATTTGTCCATGGGCATCGCGCACTTTGATGATGCGCAAACTGAAAGGATTAGAAAAGGTAATCAGCATCAGTGTGGTAGAGCCTTTTTTAACCGATGAAGGCTGGCGCTTTGCCCCGAAACAAGGGGGTTTTCACGGCTCTGATAGCGATGTGGTTAACAATAAAGAGTATGTTCATCAGTTATACACCCAGGTTGATCCCCGAATCAGCGGGAGAGCTACAGTACCAATACTCTGGGACAAACAACGTCAATGCATTGTCAATAATGAGTCTGCCGACATTATCGAAATGCTCAACAGCGCTTTCGACGAATACGCTGAGAACGATATTGATTTGCGACCCCAGACACTACTGAGCAGCATAGAGAAACTCAATAAGTACCTTTATCACAACTTGAACAATGCAGTCTATGAAACGGGCTTTGCTGTTAGCCAAAGCGCTTATGAGTCAGCATATTCTAAGGTGTTTACCGCTCTGGATACACTGGAGTTGCAACTGAGTGACGGGCGGGCTTATTTACTCGGCGAAACAATGACAGAGTGCGATATAAGAGCGTTCGTGACACTGGTGAGATTTGATGTCGCCTATCATGGATTATTTAAGTGTAATCGCAAACGCATTAGTGACTACCCTTGGTTGTCTGCCTACACAGCCAGGATCTATGACCTCGATGGAATCAGTGAGACGGTAAATTTTACTCACATCAAAAATGGCTATTATTCAGTGGCAGCTCTAAATCCCAGTTTAATCGTCCCCACCGGGCCCTTATTAAGTTTTACTGACAGGAGTGTTAGCTAATGTTGGCACCGGTATTTTATCTATCCCACGGCTCGCCAATGCGAGTACTGGAAGACAGTCCCGCCCGCGATTTCTTACAACAACTAGGACAAAGTGTAACTGACATCAAAGGTATAGTAGTGGTTTCGCCGCACTGGGAAACCACTGACCTTCAGTTCAGTAACACTCAACAACTCGAGACTATCTATGATTTTTATGGCTTCCCCGAGCAATTGCAGCAGATCAAATATCCGGCCAGTAATCCTCAATGGCTGCAAGACATTTTGCGGCACACATTAGCGAACGGTTTGATTGTCACAAGAGGAGTCTCGAGAGGGCTAGACCATGGAGCCTGGTCGGTTTTATCGCTGATGTACCCACAGGCGAATGTGCCCACCCTAGGCTTAAGCTTACCAAGTTCAATGCCCCCAGCTGCTTTATATGCTTTAGGACAGGCGTTAATACCTTTGCGCCAGCAAGGCATCGCTATCATCACCACAGGTATGGCCACCCATAACTTAGCCGAGTTAAGTTATTCGGGTAAGACGCAGCAGTGGGCAATGGAATTTGTTAGCTGGCTGCACAGTGCAATGGGGCAACAGGATATAAATACACTGTTAAATTATCGAACACTGGCCCCTTATGCGACAAAAAGCCATCCAACAGATGAGCATTTTCGGCCTTTGTTTATCGCCTTAGGGGCAGCCAATCAGCAAAAGGCAGCGTTAATTCACGATTCATGGGAACTGGGCAACGCTAATAATTCTAGTTGGGGCTGGGGTATGAGTGCAGGGGATATACAATGACGATACGCGGTATAAACCTGCATCAGGCCCAGCAAATACTGCAACAAGCACTGGTGCTGTCCGCACAGTTGCGTGCAGCTCCTCTGTCAATCGCTATTTTGGATGCTGGTGGCCATTTAAAAGCGTTTGCCAGTGAAGACAGGACAGGCATTGCCCGTGCACAAATAGCTCAGGGAAAAGCTGCCGCGGCCTTAGGGATGGGGTTCGGTACCCGAAAGTTAAACAATTTAATTATCCAGGGTGTATTACCTGAGATGTTCGCCACTTGTATTAACGGCGCCACTAATGGCAACTTTGTGCCACTGCCCGGCGGTGTATTAATTTATGAAAAAGGCAATCTTATCGGCGCTGTAGGTATATCAGGTGCCTCATCTGACCTAGATGAAAAGATCGGTGTCAGGGCAATCGAGAGTTGTAACTTACACGCCGAACCATGAACATAGGCTTATGAGAATTTATGTAGCATCACAAAAATTCGCTAAAATTCGCTAAAATTCTAGATAGGGGCTTTTGTTTTATACCGTTACAAGTGCTGTCTTGGTATTCAGGCAGAGTGTTGACTCTCTTATCAACTTCCCTGCATTGGGCCCCCATTAATTCTGCTTTGAAATTTTTCTCTAATTACCCGTTTATTATTTTGTACAGGAACCGCAACCCCCGAATCCTTGAAAAGATTCTAATTGATTGATATAAAGTGTTAATGTTTTATTAAATGAGTTATCAAAAGATGCGATCTGTTCAGAAAAAAAAGAGAATAAAGCATTTATAAAAGTGCTGACTCACAAGTATTTCGGCTATTTTCGGTATAAGCATATCAAGGAATAATATGAAGTTATTAATTATAAGCGGCGGCTCGAAGGGGCTTGGTTTAGCATTATGCAAAGAGTACCAGCAGCACGGTTTCTCCATTGTCGAATTTTCTCGCACAGCGCCTCATCCATTCTCAGTATCCGTCGACTTATCCAATAGCAAAGAGTCCGCAAACGTTATTGCCAAGGCATTGGCACCGCTGGCTGCAATTGAATGGCGGGAAATAGTAGTGATTAACAATGCGGGAACCTTAAACCCAATGGGGCCTGCATCTAAGAAAAACAGAGATCACGTCATCGATAACATCAACATTAATTTTGCATCGGGAATTTTATTTATTAGCGAAGCGCTAGGGCACTTTCAGGGCCATAGCGGTAAAAAAACCTTAGCCAATATCTCATCGGGTGCCGCCTTGGGTGGGTATCCTGGCTGGTCGCTATATTGTGCCGCAAAGGCGGGGATGGAAAATTTCATCGCCAGTATCGCTCTGGAGCAGGATCTGGAATCTGATCCCTTTTGCGCTATAAATATTGGGCCCGGTGTGATCGACACTGACATGCAGGCCTCTATACGTAAGGCTAAGGCCGAAGACTTTCCCGCGGTAGAACGTTTTATTGATCGCAAAGAATCCGGGGACTTACGCCCCCCAGAGACAGTCGCGGCTGATATTTTTGCAATAACCGAGCAATCAATAGTTGAAAACGGCCGCCGCTACGACGCCGCCGGCTAGATGCTGAACTTGTGATAGGGACAAGAAAGAGCTGCTTGTATTCTATTAATCAGTGGTAGTTGACAGTCAGTGAACTGTTCATATTTGTATTATTTTTCGCAACAAATTAAAGATAGAAATTAAGGAATAGCTAAGATGGTCAATGGAAGCTGCCTTTGCGGCAAGGTGCAGTATCAAATATCAGGTGCAGTTGGGGATATAGTACATTGTCATTGTCAGTCTTGCCGTAAAGCGCATGCTGCGGCATTTTCAAGTGTGGCTTCGGTCAGTGACAATGACTTTCTGTTAACCAGTGAAATACCACTGTCTGAGTTTGAATCATCCCCCGGTAAGTTCAGGTATTTTTGTAGCCACTGTGGCACGCAAATCTATGCTAAAAGAGTGGACACAGAGCATATTATTTTACGTTTAGGATCATTAGATGATGATCTCGACGCAAAAGAGAAACAGCATATCTGGGTATCACAAAAAGCTTCCTGGTATTCAATTAATGGTGATCTTCCTGAAATCCAAGAGTTTAAGTAAAGCTGCGCTTTTGCGCTTTATTTACCGGGTAAACCAGTGATAAAAATCTAATTTTCGATTTGTCTGAAGTGCTTATAACGGGGCTTATCGGTGTTGAAGACAAGCTGCAACATAGCACAGGCAAACCTAAAGAAATCATTGCCAAAGCTATGGGTAGCTACCCTTATTATGAAGTCGATAACAAGCTGGAATAATTGTTAAAAGGTGAGTTGCCTTACCCGCAATATAGAGCGTCTTTCCTTGCCGATGCGGGGTTAAGCAACGACAATATAAGCGACATCAAAAATGCCGGTAAAATGGGCTTTCAGGTTGCTCATTTTTGCGCTGTGGCATCAGTAGAGCAAGTGTATGCTGGGATTTGCCAAGGCTGACGAGTTGTCGAAGTTAAGTGAGTTAGTCGCGAGCAAATTCTAACAACATTTCCTGGGCATCACAGTGGCAATCGTTGCCACAAAGAGTGCAAATATAGCCATTTTGGCTGTCTTCATTCCATCTGCTGGGGTGAGTGCTGATGTATCTTGCTCCGCATTTAGTGAAATAATTAACCGCACTGTTGCCTGGGCTTTGTTTCCATAGATGCGCTATACCGGCCAGCGCCCCTTGCTTTTTAGCCGATTGTGCTGAAAGGGCCAGTAACTCAGGACCAATTCCTAGTCCGCGAAAACCTTCTGCCAGGGTGTTACATTTAAAGTAACAGACCTTATCGGGATCGACATTCCAAAGCTGCGTACTGCACCATTGATCTATATCCCAGAGACCCGCTGAGAAAGTTATTCTATAACCGATTAAGGTTTTACCATCGAGTACTACAAAACTGGCATTAATGTCGTTACAGATTCCCTGCCGGAACCATTTTTCTAGGGCCTGAGTATCCACATAGCCTTCACCGTGCACTTGAGTTGCCAATTGGATAACAGCATCGAAATCGTCACGGCATAGATTTCGATAAATAAGATTAGTGTTCATAGTTTGGACTTCAATTTAGCTAAAAAATTAATATAGGCTGTGTGTTAACGATGGGTCAAGTCAGGCTTTAACTTAATACCAATAATGTTTTAAAAAACCGTCTAAGCACTTGTCGTTTAAGGCAAGCTTATTGTTATATGGATCATTGCATATTCAATGATAAAAATATGATGGAGCAGTAAATGTACGATCCAATGTTAGAGACAAGCCCAGGTTGTGGCAAGCCTTACCCCGAGAGCTATTGGGCTAGTCAGGTGTCAGCTGCCCCTGAAGATGATGGTGTTTTAACCTCAGATGTTGAAGCGGATGTGATCATTATCGGCGCTGGCTATACAGGCTTATCTTGTGCATTGTATCTGGCTCGCGAGCACGGTATCAAAGCCCATGTATTAGAGGCCAATAAAACCGCTTGGGGCTGTAGTGGTCGCAACGCCGGTTTTATCTTGAAATCCACAGGCCGTAAAACCTATGCGCAGATGGAGCAGCAGTGGGGAAGCAAAATTATGCATGGCATCTATGATGAAATGTGCCAGGGGGTCGCTAGCGTTGAAAGTTTAATTGCCGAGGGAATTGATTGTGATCGACAGGCCAGTGGCTTTTTAAAATTAGCCCATAAACCTGCCGTTTTTCCCAGCTTAATTGAACAGGCAAAACTTCAGCAAAAACGTTTTGGCTACCCGGTAGAGATCTTATCTCAGGGTGAACTGCGCGAGCAGTATATGGACGACCAGAATGCTTATGGAGCTATCCGCTATAGCGATGGCTTTGGTTTGAACCCTTTAAAATTGGCTTGGGGGTACCATAAGCTGGCTCGTGCTGAGGGAGTCAAAATTCATACCCACTCTAGTGTAGAGAGCTGGCGGGAGCAGGGAGAGTATCAAATATTAACCACAGCCAGCGCTCAGATAAAAGCCAAAAAAGTTGTGATTGCTACCAACGGCTATACCCCTAAAAATTTCCATCAATTAATAAATAACCGTACTTTACCGGTGTTATCTCAAGTGATAGTGACAGAGCCACTGAGTGCTGAACAGCTACAGGCCTGTAATTTTTTAACTGAAAATGTGGTGATGGATACCCGCGCACTTAAGTACTTTTACCGCAAACTACCTGATAACCGTATTCTATTTGGTGGCAGAGGAGCGATAACAGGGAGAGGTGCCGACGATCCGTATTTTTCTCAACGATTGCTAAAAGTATTAAAAAGCAGCTTTCCAGCGCTCGTTAATTTGCGCTACGACTATGCCTGGTCAGGCTGGATCAGTGTTTCGATAGACGATCTACCGCACATCTATCAATGTGAAAAAAATCGGGTGTTTTATAGCATGGGCTATTGCGGCAGCGGAGTGGCTTTCTCGGTGCAAGCAGGTAAACGCCTGGCCGAAAAAGTAGCGGGTATTACAGTGCCGGACTTGCCACTGTATCAGCAGCCACTGCAAAAATTCCCACTGGCACCTTTGCGTCGTGTCGGTCAGTGGGGCTATTTTCAATACGGAAAAGTGAAAGATAAATGGTTGTAGGAACAGTTGGAAGTTGGAA
>MAAB01028989.1_pt1 | contig 35854 bp, 27 predicted proteins | sample 1115991 | NCBI WGS metagenome assembly MAAB01 (sample SAMN04961124, study PRJNA320927) | seawater metagenome | isolation source: sample BD02T18 sea water enriched with oil for 18 days | place: USA:Gulf of Mexico | collected 2013-07-27
TCACTGGAACGTGAGTGTTTGGCGACGCGTAACAGTGTCGGCATTTTGGATGCATCCACCTTAGGTAAAATTGATATCCAAGGCAAAGATGCACGCGAATTTTTAAACCGTGTGTATACCAACCCATGGAGCAAGTTAGGCGTAGGGAAATGTCGCTACGGAGTGATGTGTAAAGAAGACGGTATGGTCTTTGATGATGGCGTTACCGTCTGTCTTGACGACAACCGTTTTATCATGACCACCACCACAGGCGGCGCGGCGGGCGTATTGCAATGGTTAGAATTATGGCATCAAACCGAGTGGCCTGAGCTGGAAGTGTATTTCTCAACCGTGACAGATCATTGGTCAACCATGACCATATCAGGACCTAATGCTCGTAAAGTATTAGAGAAAATCTGTGACATTGATGTCAGTAATGACAGTTTCAAGTACATGGACTGGCGCGCGGCAACGGTTGCGGGTGTTAAAGCACGCATTTTCCGTATCTCGTTTACCGGCGAATTGTCGTTTGAAATTAACGTGCAAGCTAACTATGGTATGCATGCGTGGAAAGCCGTGATGGCGGCCGGTGAAGAGTTTAATATCACCCCGTATGGCACCGAAACCATGCATATTTTACGGGCAGAAAAAGGCTTTATCATTGTCGGACAAGACACTGATGGCTCGGTGACGCCACAAGATTTAGACATGGACTGGGTGGTTGGTAAGAAGAAAGAGTTTAGCTTTATTGGTAAACGCTCTTGGACTCGCTTTGACAATAAACGTGACGATCGTAAACAAATGGTGGGTTTGAAACCCAAAGATCCAAAATTTGTCCTGCCAGAAGGTGCGCAAATTGTCTTTGAGAAAAATCAGTCCATCCCAATGAAGATGGTTGGGCATGTCACCTCAAGTTATTACAGTGCGTGCATGGGCTATTCTTTTGCTTTAGCAGTCGTTAAAGGCGGCATTAGCCGCAAAGGCGACAGTGTCTTTTTGCCATTAAGTGATGGCACCACCGTTGAAGCTGAAATTTGCAGCCCAGTATTTTATGATCCAAAGGGAGACCGTCAAAATGTCTAACTCAATCCAAGTAGAATCACCGCTTCACCATGCTCAGCTTGAGCAATTAATTGGCCAATCAAGCGCGGGTGGCATTGTTTTGCATGAGCATAAGTTATTGGGTCACCTTAACTTACGTGGCAACGCTGCAGATACTGAATTTTTAGCCGGTGTACAAGAAGCCTTAGGCGTTGCCTTGCCTATTACGCCGTGTAGCAGCGCCAAGAGTGACCTAGCGCAGATCATGTGGTTAGCGCCAGATGAGTGGTTAATTATTGTCGCCTCAGGCAGTGAAGTTGAGATCGAGCAAAAACTTCGTACGTATTTAACAGGGCATTTTGCCGTCAGCGATATCAGTGGCGCGCAAACCCTGCTTGAACTGAGCGGCAAAGATGTTATCGGTTTGATGAAGAAATCGACCGGTTATGATTTACACCTTGATAGCTTCCCCGTGGGTAAAGTGGTTGGTACCACGTTTGCTAAAACCGGTGCACATATCTTGCGTGTTAGCGAAGACAGGTTTCAACTCATTGTCCGTCGGAGTTTTTCTGACTATGTGTGGTTATGGATCCAACACGGTAGCCAAGAATACGGCCTAACGATTGTTTAACACTTGTTTAGCTTTTTTTTAACGCTGTTTTAAGCAGAGTGTTAAATAAGATCAATCGCCCCTTAACGCAAATTGTTTGTTGTTTCAATGCGCGTTAAGGGTAGCGATCACTAATCATAAAGCCGCTTACGTTGACATCAATGGTTTGCACTCATAAAACTATTCTGTTGAAATTATTCAGTTAACACTAAGCGGTTTTTACTTCAAAAATAGGATCGAACATGTCCGATATTAACCCCGTATCGCAAACGCATATTATCACTGCAGACTGTCCAAGTAGACCGGGTACAGTTGATGTGGTGACCCGTTTTTTGTGTGAAAAAGGTTTCTATATTAATGAAATTCACTCGTTTGATGATACCGCGGTCAATCGTTTTTTCATCCGCATAGAATTTAGAGCTGAGACGGCGACAGACTTTAGCGCAGAAGCATTTAGTCAAGAGTTTGAGCAACGCGCCAGTGAATTTGACATGCAATGGCAACTGGCCTCCAGTCCGTATAAATCCAAAGTCGTGATCATGGTGTCAAAGCACGATCATTGCTTGAATGACTTATTATACCGTTATCGCACCGGCGATCTAGATATTGAGATCCCGGCGATCATCTCTAATCACCCTGATTTAGAAGACCTCGCCAAATGGCATGGTATTCCTTATTACCATCTGCCAATCACGAAGGAAACTAAACCCGAGCAAGAAGCGAAAGTGTGGCAAATAATTCAAGAATCAAATGCTGATTTGGTCGTCTTAGCGCGTTATTACATGCAGGTCTTATCGAGCGACCTGTGTAAAAAGCTTTCCGGTAAAGCCATTAATATTCACCACTCGTTATTACCAGGTTTTAAGGGGGCAAGACCGTATTATCAAGCCTATGATCGCGGCATTAAGTTAGTGGGCGCGACCGCGCATTATGTCAGTGACGATCTCGATGAAGGGCCCATTATTAGCCAAGGTGTCGAGACGGTTGATCATGGTTACTATCCTCAAGATCTCGCGGCTAAAGGGCGTGATATAGAATGTTTAACGCTGTCTCGCGCAGTTCGTTGTCATATTGAACATCGAATATTCTTGTACGGTAAAAAAACAGTCGTGTTTTCTAAATAACTTATCCTCTGGTTAAATAACCTGACAAATAGAAGTCGTTTATGCAATGACTTCTGCCCCACGACTAATGACATATAACGACATAGCTTTAATAAACCTTTTAAGCCTTGTCATTATTTTTTTACTTCAATGTTATCAGCGGTTGATCTTAAAGTTAGCTTTCGTCTGTTTTAGGCATGCCGATGTCTTATTCAGATATGCTGATATTAGCGGTAAAACGTTACTCTGATTTATGTTTTTTCGCCTTAGCCAACAACTACTTTAATAACTCAAAAGAAATTGGCTTTTATCCTTAATTAATGACCAAAGCAAATAATTTAAATATGCTGTTAGTGTCATTCAACCAACAAGAGAGATTGATATGTGTTCAAATCATGGAAACCGCGGCGTTGTTTATACTGGCCCTGGAAGTGTTGAAATTCAAGATATAGCCTATCCTAAGCTTGCCATTGGCAACCGAAAATGTAATCACGGGGTTATTTTAAAAGTGGTTACCACCAATATCTGTGGCAGTGACCAACATATGGTACGCGGCCGCACAACCGCTGAGCCTGGCCTTGTTTTAGGTCATGAAATTACCGGTATGATCATAGAAAAAGGCAGCGATGTAGAGTTTTTAGACATTGGTGACATTGTCTCTGTGCCTTTTAATATTGCTTGTGGTCGCTGTAGAAACTGTCGCGAAGGAAATACAGGCATATGTTTAAACGTTAACCCTGGTCGTGCTGGTGCCGCCTTTGGTTACGTTGATATGGGTGGCTGGGTTGGTGGTCAATCTGAATATGTGATGGTGCCTTATGCCGACTTCAACCTGTTAAAATTTCCTGATAAAGATCAGGCATTAGAAAAAATTCGTGACTTGACCATGCTCTCTGATATTTTCCCAACGGGATATCATGGTGCTGTAACGGCTGGTGTTGTCCCTGGTGCCACTGTTTATATTGCCGGTGCTGGACCTGTAGGTCTTGCCGCTGCGGCGTCATCACAATTACTTGGCGCGGCTTGTGTCATTGTAGGTGATATGAATCCAGAGCGTCTAGCCCAAGCCCGTAGCTTTGGCTGTGAAACCATTGATTTACGTCAAGATGCAACTGTGCCAGATATGATCGAACAAATATTAGGTGTTCCAGAAGTAGATGCCGCAGTAGATTGTGTTGGTTTTGAAGCTCACAGCCACGGCTGTAGCCATCATAAAGAACAGCCTGCAATTGTACTTAATACTATGATGGAAGTAACGCGTGCGGGTGGTGGAATAGGTATTCCAGGACTTTACGTAACTGGCGATCCTGGTGCATCAACCGAAGCGGCTAAAACTGGCCAACTTAGTATGAACTTTGGCCTTGGTTGGGCTAAATCACACTATTTTGTTACAGGTCAATGTCCAGTGATGAAATATCATCGCAATCTAATGCAAGCCATCTTATGGGATAAAGTTCAAATTGCCAAAGCCGTTAATGTGCAAGTTATTTCACTCGATGGTGCACCTGAAGGTTATAGTGCCTTTGATCAAGGCGCCGCGCAAAAATTTGTAATCGACCCTCATTCAATGGTGGCATAACCCTAGTTTTCTATATAAAACGGCGCATTTAATGCGCCGTTTTAGTCACTCCACAGCCTTAATCAGGTAGATATCTGTTTTCGATAAATCGACGATTGAACATTTATGTCGATATTTTCCTGAGACACATGAAATGACGTTCAGATCATTTAATACCAACAAAATAGCATTGTCTGATATCAAAGGCTAAGATCAATAAAAACTTGCATATTCGCATGCATCGCGATCACCGACCTTGAAAAACAAAGGTATTGACCGATCGGCATCAAGGTATTTCACACTATCTTAATTTTGCGGAGTGTCGATCTTAAGCATGTTAATGTCTTTTAGAGATATCTTCGATGAATGATAACAGTGTGTAGTAAATAGGGATTTATTAATAATTATATTTAAATTCACAAACGCGTTATCACACTAAAAACATAAAGAATAACGACATAAAACATAACTACATAACAATTTATGGGATATATAAAATGAAGAAATTTACACCATTGCTTGGCATGCTTTTAGCCACCTCTGCATCAGCTTGGGCCGATAACTCAGTCTCAGACACACAAAAGATTGATGAGCTTCAAAAGCAAATTAACCAACTAAAGACAGATATGAAAGCGGGCGAGAAAACTGTTTCTTCATTGAAACCAAAAATAAAAGTTGGCGGTGCCGTACGTTTTCAATATAGCTACGAAGATTACAATGATGCCAATACAGATCGTGGTGGCGATTTGGATTTTGACGTTTTTCGTCTTGATGTAAACGGCAGTATTGGTGATGTTACCTTGTCAGCTCAATATCGCTGGTATCAATACATGAACGTAATTCATCACGCCGATGTAGGCTATAAGTTCAGTGACAACTGGGAAGGAAAAGTGGGTATTACTCAAGTTCCTTTTGGTAACTTAAACTATAACTCCAACAACTTCTTCTTTAGCTCTGGTTATTATGCAGGTATCGAAGATGATTATGACGCAGGTTTATCATTTACAGGTAAGTATGACAAACATGATATCCGTATTGCCTATTTTTTAAATGACGAAAAAGGTGGTGTTGACGGTTATTCAGGTGACAAAACTCATCGCTATTCTTATGATGTAGTTGGCATCCGCGACTTCGCTGGTGGCGAAGGTATTTGGAGTGCTCCTGCGCAAGAAATGGGTGAAAGTAATACAATAAACTTAAGATATACTTATAATTTCTTCTCTAATACGGAAGTGGGTGTATCATTATTATCAGGTGATCTTGAAGGTGGCTCAGGTGTGGGCTCTGTAGGCGACCACACAGCATACGCTTTTCACGTAAAAAGCAACATTGATAACTTTGGTATTATGTTCCAAGCTTCAGAGTATGAATATGATCTAGATAACGGCTCTGATGCTGTTGCTGTAGGCGCTTGGGCATTCTATGACACAATTCCAACGGAAGCTACGTCATATAACCTTAACTTATCTTACAGTCAATCAGTGTCTATAGGACCTATCACTAACCTGACTTACTATAACGATTACAACTTAATCACTGATAAATCAGCCGGATTAGACGATACCACCATGAACGTAACGGGTGTTGCGATCAGTGCTGGTGGCGTCTACGCTTATGTTGATTTTGTTGTTGCTAAAAACCAACCATTTATCGGTGGTACGTTAGTCGGCAATGCTGATGATTGGAATAAGCGACTAAACATCAATATCGGCTATTATTTTTAATCGATAACTTATTGGCTTACACCGAACATCAAATCATTCCTAGGTTTGCATGTTTGGTATAATTCCTCACATTGGAGTAGACGAGCAGCAGGTTGAAGTTTAACAAGCACTAATTCTGACCTTAGCGCTTTAACTGCTTCATTCATTATTACATCCTGTAACTTATGCTTCGAGTGTATGAATTTTCATTGCCTCCTAAGGTAATGCTATAACCAGTTGACTACAATTATTAAATTATATTTTTATAAGATTTTTCAAAGTCACTTAAAACGACTTAATACTATTGATGAGTATTATTTTGAGTGATTTTTTCGAGTCGTTATTAATAAAAAATCAATATACTAAACGGCTAAAGTACTTGCTCTAACACTGGCTGAGACACTGGTTCAAATATAGGCTTAAAAGAATTGGCTTGCACAATATTGCTAAGCCTCGCTGCCAAATCATCTTGCAAGGCATCAAAGAGGAAGTTCCCCATGCTTATGCGCTTTACGCCCAGTGATTTTAAGGTATCAAAATCACTTAAGTCTTTTTCACGACCATTTTAATTGCCTCAGTTTGAACAATACAAGGCACAAATACACCACCAGCCCCAGCAGTCTGATATAACTTGACGCGCTTTTTCGTTTCTTTCACCGCCTCTTCTACGCCAAGTAAAAAAGTATCTGTTCTGACATTAATAAAGAGTGAGATGTTATCTTTTACCAATTGAGTTGTAAGCGCAGAAAGGTAACTAGCAAAGCTATTTTCATTCATTAATGTGCGCTGCCCGTTAGTTTTATTCACCTTGCTGTCTTCGATATTAATGCCAACAACACCTACTTCCGCTAACGCTCTAATATAAGCAGCAGTTATTTGTGGATTTTCACTAAAACCCGCTTCAATGTCGACACTTAGCGGTAATACACAACAGGTCGTAATACGCTTAACAATAAAAAGTAATTCTTCAAATTCCATGTGCTCACCATCAGCATAACCAAGCATTCTAGCAATAGCTGCACTTGAGGTGCCAATGGCACTAAAGCCTAAGTTTTCTGCTGTTTTAGCACTAGCAACATCCCAGACATTACAAAGTAGTAATGGCGCAGTTTGTTGATGTAATAAAGTAAACTGTGTAGTTTTCATCGTTAATCTCTTTGTTGTTGATACCCAAGTGACTTGAAACACGCAGCTTCAAGTCGCTTGGATATATACCCGCTATCATTCAAAGTGCAGGATTTCAGTGGTAGCTAAAAACGATTTAGGTAAGGCATTTATTTTAGACAATGGTTGTTCCATTGTTCAAATGAATAACGCAATATAAATCGTTTTTAGTCCCATCAAAGAAGCGCTTGAGCAACACCACTACGTCGTTGCACCTTTTTGTAAGGGAATAACCATTACTACAAAGGTGCGCCTTGTATTGAAATTGCTCAAGCACTCTGAAACCTGCATCTTGATTGATAACGGGTATAGTTAGGAAGACAGCCGTTATCTCTTGTGGCATTAAGTTTGCTGTGTGGAGACATTAATAACCAATGATAAAAATCGACTACCACTATAAGCTGTGCTTATAATATGAGAATAAATCCCTTTGATTTAACTGAATGCAAACCATGATCAAAAGAGCATTAAAGAATATCAATTTATTACATAGTTTTGAGTGTGCGGCTAGACATCAAAGCTATAGCAAAGCGGCGGCAGAGTTATGTATTTCACAAGCGGCTGTCAGCCAACAAATGCGTCAATTGGAAGAAAACCTCACCATTCAATTATTTTTACGCAAAGGAAAATCCATGTTGTTAACTCAACAGGGAAAAACATTATTATCGGGTACTCAGCAAGCTTTCAAGGTGTTAGAGGAAAGTATTAATAAGATAACCGTTGAAGAAATAGCCGGTAGTTTAACCATTAGTTCCACACAGGCTTTTACTACCTTGTGGCTTATGCCAAAACTGAGTAAATTTTCAGCGCTGTATCCTGATATAAATATTCGTGTCATGTCGTCCCCTCAATTTGAGGATCTTAAAGAGCAACACATTGACCTTGCCATTCGTTTTGGCCCTCGCGTTAAAGAGAATACAGATACATCCCTTAACTGTGAATATTTTGGCGAAGATCCCGTTTACCCAGTATGTTCGGCAGCATTAGCTAAATCGATAAACTTTAAAGCACCTAAAGATCTACTTAAAACCTGGCTGGTTAGTTTAGATAATCCTGGCTGTTACGATTGGCCTTCTTGGTTTGAATATACCAATACTCAAGGTTATCAAAATCATCAACAGTGGACAGAAGTACACAGTACTGACATGGCCTTAAACGCCGTGTTAAATGGTCATGGTTTTACCTTGGCTGCCCGATATTTAATTATTGAGCAACTTAAGTCTGGGCAGCTGGTGATGCCAGTAAATATACCTCACCCTAATGTAGTAAAACGTTATTTTGTTTATGATGAGAACTCGGCAAAAATAGCGCGTTTAAACATCTTTATTCAATGGTTAACACAAGAAATGAACTCGACTAACTAATCAAGCATTAAGGCCTGTAAGAGGAGTACTCGGTGTACGGTCAGTTACTCCCTTCCTCCTATACTTACCTCATGTCCTAGCTTTACCCGTCAATAGAAAATATAACATTAACAAACTAAGTACTAATTTATTCTTTTCTTGCTTTGATGATGCCTAGTTGGCGGTGCAGAGTGTCTCGACGATTGTCTTACCTGTTGCTTAGGTGATGATCTAGTCACTGAGCGATTATAAACAGCCTTCTTGTTAGTTGCTGTTCTGTAAACTTGCTTACTCTGAACGGCTTGCTTCGCTTGTTTATGTTTTACTTGCTTATAACGGTACTGTTTTTTTGTTTGATTACTTACCTGATACTTTGCCTGATATTTATTAGGGTTATGCTGTTTTACCTTGTGACTATTAAGTGCATGACTATTTCTTGCATTGCTGTTGTGGACTTTCGCCTTATTAATATTCGCGCTTCTAACTACTTTATTTTGATAAATAGCCTTGTTTTGGTGGTTATTATTTTTATAGGTACGGTTTTTATGAGCATTGTTTCTATGAACATTGCTTTTATAAGTGTTAGTGCTACGAACAATTGGCCGTGAACCATAATATTTTTGCTTTAATCTGCTACTATTATATGCAACACCGCGTCTATGTTTTGGCTGATGACTCCAACGTTTTGCACTATGACTTGTCACGATTTTTTTTCTTGAGTGATAACCATGGCGGTTAGAGTGATTATAGTGATTCACTACCACATGGCGGTTATGCCAATGAAAAGCACTGAAGTAAAAATGACTACTGATGTGTACGCCATGTCCCCAATAAAAATGACCATAATGAGTGGCATAATAATTAGGGTTACGCCAATAAACAGGCGGATAATGTGACCAGTGCCAGCGACCATACACTACTCGCGTATCATAATAGGGTACGTAAATAATCTCAGGCTGTGCTGGTTCAATGATGATAATTTTCTGCTCTTTTATCACCTTAACATTATCCATATTTGCCAAATTACCCGCTTGCTCGGCCTGCTGTCGTAGGGTTTGAATACTGGCAAGCACTCGGGCTTCATCTTGTAAGAAAGCATCACCGAGTTTTTGCATCCAAGTAAGGTCTTCACTTAATTTAGTTATCACTCGTGGAAAAGCTAACAGTGCTTTAATGCTGGCATCCCAATCTTTTTTCTGTGCCTTTTTTTCTACTTGTGCAGCAGTTAATTGTGAATTTTTGTTGAGCCACCGCTCTGCTTCAATGACCTCAATTGGGTAGGTAGATGCAATTAAAATATGGGTAAGTAAAGTATCAGGGTATAAGGCAATAGGCGCTAGCGTTTGAGCAAGCTCTGCTTCAGATAGCACAAACGCTTGCTCTTCTTCTGCGTCTAATGAGGCTGAGAAAGCAGTAGTGGTAAATAGTGTGGTGGATAAAAGGAATATCCCTATTATCGCAAGATGTTTTAATACTGTGGAGTGAAAGTACATAAGCTCACCTTTATTCATAACTAATCTTATGGCTTAGCATACGACTGTAAAGCTGAACAAAGGCTGAACATACTTAGAACACGCGAAAAGCACAGGGAAAATTTAACTTAACAATTATCCCCTTTATTATGTGCTTAGCGTTATTTTGTCTTTATTTGATTTGTTTTAATGAGTTGCAAAGCTAGCGGTTTTTTCCTACTCAATATCGTTCTTATTGAGTAGGCCTTGTTCGACTAACTTATGTAGAATAACAGCGCATTTTTCTTTTAGCATATCTCTCAATAAACGCACCGCAGGAGTAATCGACTGCCTACTTGGGCACACAAGCCATAATTCAGTTTTTCTCGGCTGATAATCAGTCATGACACTAACTACGTTACCCGCAAGTAAATCATTAGACATATCAAGGCATGATTTCACCGCAATGCCTTTCCCTGCAACACACCATCGCCTGACTAAATCACCATCATTCGAGGCTCGATTACCCTTCATTTTTATTTTAACTACATTGCCTTTATGCTCGAACTTCCAAACATCGTGAACTACATCATGGAGTTGATAAAAAAGTCCGTTATGAGCGCTTAAATTATGCGGATGTTGTGGTGTACCATTATCTTTAAGATACTGAGGTGTTGCACAAAGTATGCCTGGCACATTACATATTTTAAAACCATAGAGGTTGGAATCAGTTGGTGAGCCATAACGTATGGCAACATCAACGGAGTCTCGGTAAAAATCAATATTGCTATCGCTAATATTCAATTTCAAACCAACGTTAGGATACTTTTGTACCAATTCATCAAGCCAAGGTGCAACCAAGTTACGGCCTAAGTCTGATGATATTGCAATACGAAGCTCACCATCGACAATTTCTAAATCGTCGCGCATATTTTGTTTAGCTTGCTCAAGCATTAACAACGCCTGCTGACATTGAGGAATATACCTTTCCCCTGCACTAGAGATTTTCAACTGCCGTGTTGTTCGGATAAATAAATCAACACCTAATGCAGCTTCAACCCGTTTTATAGCAGCGCTTGCTGTTGCGGTTCGCATATCAATACTCGCAGCGGCTTTAGTAATATTTTTAAATTCGGCGACTTTAAGGATGATTTGTAGGTCTTCTAATAACATATTGTCAAATATTTTTTGATAATGATTCAATTATTATACTGTTTATCTTTACTAAACCAAGTTCTATTATTATCACTGTTAGCAGCACTTACATAAGCAACCTAAATTAACAGCCGGAGAATACACATGAAAGCCATTGGTTATAAAAAATCGTTACCCATTAGTGATATTGAATCTTTAGTCGATATTGAAATACCACAGCCAATAGCCACTGGCCGAGATGTTTTAGTAAAAATAAGCGCCATTGCCGTTAATCCTGTCGATTATAAAATCAGACAAAACAAACCTTCAGAAACGGATGAATATAAAGTAATCGGTTGGGATGCTGTAGGTGAAATAGTCGCTATGGGTGAAAATGCTACAAAATTTCAGTTAGGTGACAAAGTGTATTATGCCGGTGATTTAAATCGTCAAGGAAGTAACGCAGAATACCAATTAGTTGACGAACGTATTGTTGGCCATAAACCTAAAAGTTTATCTGATGTTGAAGCAGCAGCCCTACCATTAACAACAATTACCGCTTATGAAATGTTATTTGAACACCTCACATTACCTAAGATAACGCCCGATTCATCTGAAAAGTCTAACGACGTTATTTTAGTTGTTGGCGCTGCTGGTGGTGTTGGTTCTATTTTGGTTCAGCTCGCCAAAGCGATTACCGGTGCAACCATTATTGCGACAGCATCACGAGAAAGCTCAAAAGCCTGGGTAGAAAAACTCGGGGCTCACCATGTTGTCGATCATACCAAGCCACTGAAAACACAAATTGACGCCCTTAATATTGGCCAAGTTACGCATGTTGCGAGCCTTAACGGTACAGCGAGTTATTTCGATACTTATATTGAGTTGCTCGCACCTTTTGGCAAAATAGCCATGATTGATGATCCTCAAAAACCTTTAGACATAATGAAAATGAAATTTAAAAGCTTGTCATTACATATCGAATTTATGTATGCACGCTCAATGTTTAATGCCATCGATATTGAAGAACAGAGTCACTTATTAAATCACGTGTCCGATTTAATTGACCGTGGCTATATTCAAACAACGGTAGGCAAAGAGTTAGGTTTAATTAATGCCGACAACTTAAAGCTTGCCCATGAGGAGTTGGAGTCAGGGAAATCTATCGGAAAAATAGTGTTACAAGGCTTTTAAATCAATTAATTACTTACTAGAGGAATGAACATGAGCAAATTAACCATTGTCGCCAATATAAAAGCCAAACCTGATAAAGTTGACTTAGTGAAAACCGAGCTTTTAAAGCTTATTGCGATTACCCGTAGCGAGCAAGGGTGTATTAATTATGATTTGCACCAAAATAATGACAATCCCGCTCAGTTCATATTTTATGAAAACTGGGAAACTCGTGAGTTATGGCAAGCACATATGGCCAACGATCATTTGAAAGAGTACATCGAAGCAACGCAAGGTGCGGTTGAAACCTTCACTCTCAACGAAATGACAAACATTAGCTAAGTTAATGATGAAAAGGAGTTGCGCTAAAATAATGGCAACTTCTTTTCGAGAGTTTAATAATTAGATGGAAGAAAAAAAATTTACATTAACCTTTCAAAAGTGACTCCATGTTTACGGTGTATTTACGTTTTATTAGTAAAGCTCAAAGTGAATTGTGCCCCACCTAATATGGTAGAGTTACCAATGCGCAATTCACCCTGGTAACTTGCTACCAAGTCTCGCACTATCGCCAAACCTACACCGTGTCCTGCTTCGTATGTATCAGCCCGAACTCCGCGTTCTAGTATTTGCGTAATTTGCTGTTCTTTAATACCAACACCATCATCTTCTATACACATAATTAAAGCATCATCTTGTTGGCTAATGGTGAGCATAATAGTGCTTTTCGCCGCTTTATAAGCGTTATCAAGTAAATTACCTAACAGCTCTAATAAATCAGCTTCATCTCCTTTGAAGGTAATATTTCCAGTGAAATTAAGTGTTAATTCTTTATGATCGCCCTGATAAATCTTTGCTAAGGTATTTAACAATTTATCGACAACAGGTTTCACCTCAATGCCTAACAGCCAAGAAGAATGCCCCGCACTCTGGGCACGCTTTAGTTGGTGATCAATGGTGGAATTTATACGATTTATTTGCTCTTGATTAACGGCAGAAATCCCCCTTTGAGCTTGCATTACCGCTAGTGGGGTTTTCAAACTATGAGCAAGGTCTGATAAAGCATTTCGATAACGTTGCCTTTGTTTTTGCTCGGTGGCTAATAATTGATTTAATTGTGTGGTGAGTGCCGCTAATTCTTTGGGGTACAAGCTGGTTAGCTTTTCAGCTCTGCCCTGTTCAACCGCTTTAACTTCTTGCTCTAAGGTAGACAAAGGCTTTAATGTCCACATCAGCCATACAAGTTGCAGCAATAATATAATGACCATCAAAATAGCTAATCCAAACCAAAGCTGCTGTTTAAAGTCACTAATGAGTTGTAAAAAGGTTTGTTTGTCTCTAATAATATGTACGGTCAGTGGAAAGTTAACATCACCCTCGGTAAAACTCACCGCATAACTATAAATAAAGTGGGGGAAGCCATTAATTTCAAGGCTAGAAAATGTTTTATCTCCCGTTGCCAGTGTCGCTATCTCCCCTGACAATTGCTCATCAGGTATATTAATAGTTAGCAAGGATTGAGAGTTCCATAAAATATCATTTTCTATTTTTGTATGTGATGTTGCCTTAACTTCATGTTTAACTAGACCTGAAATGAATGCATATAAACCTGAGTCGCTTACATTAAACTGGTTTTCAATTAAGGCTTCAGGCATGACTAGATTAGCTTGCTCCACTTCTGCAACCGCCAAAATAGAATAACTATAGGCGCTTAATTCATTTTCTATACTGCGCACCATATGTTTTTCAAATGAATTCATGATGATGAAAGCAATGGTTGGCAATATAATAACCACCATCGCTAATAAGCTCACCATTAAACGTAATTTAAGGGAGTTCAGGAAAACATTAAAAAATGGTTTGATAAATGTAAGCAAGAATAAACCTAATCAGGGAAGTTAATTAAACGATAGCCTTGGCCGCGCTTAGTTTCAATGAAGTTATGTTTACTGTCAGGATCAAGTTTTTTACGTAAACGCCTGATAAATACCTCAATCACATTTGAGTCTAGATCGAAGTCTTGATCATAAATATGTTCAGTTAACGTAGTTTTAGAAATCACTTCACCTACATGTAACATTAGATACTTAAACACTTTAAATTCATGAGCACTTAAACTAACGCTTACCTGTTCTACTAGTACCTGCGATGTAGCGATATCCAAGCTATATGGTCCATTATTAATCGTAGTACTGGCTTTGCCCGCACTACGTCTAATTAAGGCATTTAAACGTGAAGTGAGCTCTTCTACATGAAAAGGCTTAGTTAGATAATCATCCGCACCCGCATCAAGACCCGAAACTTTATCTTGCCAGCGATCGCGAGCAGTAAGGATTAGAATAGGAAAATCACGGCCTTTTTCTCTGAGTGCTTTAACGACTGTAGTACCATCAATCTTTGGTAAACCTAAATCTATAACGGCAATATCATAGTCATATTCAAGCCCTTGAAATAAAGCAATCTCTCCGTCAGAAGCAACATCTACGGAGTAATTTTGTAAAAGTAATTGTTGTTGAAGCTCTTGCTGTAAGGCTTGATCGTCTTCAACTAAAAGTAAGCGCATTGCCGTTTCCTTTCGAGTTAGTTATTTTCTATTTTTCCGGTTTTAGCATTGACCTTTTTCGATATCACTTGCCCATTAGGTTTGACAATTTTTACTTTATAGCCGGTATTATTTTTTTGTTTTTTTACTTTCAAAACAGTACCACCGTAGCGTTTTTTCACTAGTTTAGCCGCCTGCTGCGAGCTAATAGCTTTTTTTTTCGCATCAGCTTGTGTATCTGCCGCTATAGCAGTTGTAGTAAAAGCAGTCACACTTATGAATAGCGTTAATAAAAGAACTCGTAACATCATCTCAATACCTAATGCAGATAAAACCTATATAACACTCAGTGTAAAAGAATGCTTGCCGCAAATAAACCAAGTTTAACCCTATACTACACAAATCTAACTGAACAGAGTCTGAATGCATATATTCTGCGGCGAAAGACATCAGGTGGAGTTATTAAGCTGTTCAGCTTGAGTTCATTTAACTTGCGCTTTAATGATATTAAATCGATATAAGAAGGATTTAATGATGAATAATTTTATCAAGCAGCTAACATTAAAAAACTCGTCAAAAAGTGTATTAAAAGTAACATCAACCTTTTCACCAATACTACTAACGACTTTACAGTTAACACTTATGTTAACCCTTATGATGATTACACTACCCAGTTTGGCTATAGATGCTGACAATGCAAGAGAGGTAGCTGACACAACGAGTACAACTGACATAACGAAGGCTAACGTCATTCAAAGTTACTCAAGCGGCCAACTGACAAGTTCAACCAGCAGTGCATCACAAGAGCAAGTATTAAAAGATATTAAACAAAGAGTACTACTTGGTGATAGCGACCAAGAAAAAAATAAAGCATTAAACACTACTCGTGAGGATATGATTAACCAAAAGCACCAGCAGGCGCGTAAACGAAGTACAGCTAAAAACATAGCAATAATGCCAAGGTTGAACCTGACCAACAGAAGCTTTAGCGACGGTACTTTTGTTATTTATGAAGGCTATTCACAATTAATTGAAGATCTCGATGCTGATGGATATTTTCAGACTTTTAGCGTGACTTTTGATACCGATTTACTTACTGGTAATCCCCATGATGAGGCGGTGGTTTATGCTGAATTGTACTTAAGTGAAAATGGCGGTCCTTGGGTTCATTATTACAGCACTGACAGCTTTGTTATTCATGGTGAAAGCTCAGATGATGAGTTCGAGGTATATAGCACCTTAGAGCAAGGTTTTAGTGCCAACCATTACGATGTCCTCATCGATATTTATGAAGAAGGTTATCCCAATATCGTTGCATCTTACAGTAGTGATGACAGCAATAGCTTATATGCGCTTCCCTTAGAGAGCAGTGACTATGACCTGGAATATATAGAGTATTACAGTGAAGTGCATACTGGTGGTAGTAGTTCTGTCATTGCTTTAATAATAATGATGATTGCTTTATCAATACGTCAATGTAAATTTAACTGAGAAATCATTAATAATATATTCGGTGTTTAACTAAATATAAATTTGAAGTAAGAATAGCCATATTATTAAATTGGCTATTTTTCATTTAGCATTTCTTTAACGGCTTGGATGCGCTATGTTATCGCAGAAGAAAATCCTAGCAAGCCTCAATAATTCTCTTTATCAAATTTTTCATACAATACTCACCTGATGATTTATTCTCTAATAACCAATAACTAACAACCAACGGATTTCATCAACCATGAAAGATCTTACCCAAGGCTCAATTCCTAAACATCTGATCTCAATGGCATTGCCCATGATGATAGGTATGCTTATTCAAACACTGTATTTTATTGTTGATTTGTATTTTGTTGGTAAGTTAGGCTCTGCAGCGCTCGCTGGATTGAGCTTAGCCGGTAATGCGATGTTTTTAATATTCGCGCTGACACAAATACTCAATGTGAGTACCGCAGCGCTTATCTCTCATGCCGTAGGTGCAAAAGATCCACAAGACGCAAACCTTACCTTCAATCAATCGATGCTGTTATCTACTGTCGTTGGCGTCATTGTTTGTATCATTGGCTATTTTGGTGCACAAGATTACCTTAATTTAATATCACAAGACCCCGACACCGTGATGATGGGCTTAGCTTACTTGCATTGGTTCATTCCCTGTATGGCATTGCAGTTTATTATGGTATCTATCAGCTCTGCGCTACGTGGAACAGGTATTGTTAAACCAACTATGGTGATTCAGACGTTATCTATTTTACTCAATATCATCCTCTCACCAATATTGATTGCTGGTTGGGGTTCAGGCTACGCTATGGGTATTGCTGGCGCTGGATTTGCCAGCTCACTGTCAGTAATTTTTGCTGTGGTACTTTTATGTTATTACTTTATAACAACAGATAAGTACGTCAGCGTTGATTTTTCCCTTTGGCATATCAATGTGCCACGGATAAAAAAATTACTTGCTATTGGCTTACCCGCCGGCGGAGAGTTCTTTTTGATGTTTGTTTATATGGGCGCTATTTATTGGCTAATTCAGCCTTTTGGTGCTGATGCACAAGCAGCATTTGGCCTTGGTTCACGTGTTATGCAAGCATTATTTTTACCTGCAATGGCTATTGCCTTTGCAGCGCCTGCGATTGCTGGACAAAACTTTGGTGCACAAAATTACCAAAGAGTGAAAGATACTTTTAGATGGACTGCTATTATGACCTGCTCTTTAATGGCTATTATCTCGTTAATTTGTTTAACCCAAGCAGAATTAATGCTAACAAACTTTTCTGACAATCGAGAAGTGATTTTGATTAGTGTGGCCTTTTTGCAAATGATTTGCTGGAACTTTGTTCCCGCCGGTTTAGTTTTTACTTGCTCAGGTATGTTTCAAGCACTGGGTAACACCATGCCAGCTTTACTTAGTACCGCAACACGCTTAATTACCTTTATCCTACCTGCCCTTTGGTTATCAAAACAAAGTGACTTTCAGATAGAACAACTTTGGTATGTTTCTGTAACTACCGTTTGCATTCAATCATCGGTGAGTTTTTACTTTCTAAAACGAGAGTTTAAAAAACGTTTGCCTAGTGATAATTTATCAAACGAATGTTCTGAAGAACTTAATAAAAATAAGCTTATCACCTAAAGCAGCACTAGCTATCTTTTAGCTAGTTGCGGATATGCTTTATTTTGAGCTTGGTAGATAAAAAAGTGAAAATGCAGCGATTAAATATTAACTAATCCCTTTGTCATTGCTGCAATAACAAACTTAGATGGCTTACAACTAACTAGCTATCCGGCACTAACGAGTTGTAATGGCTGTGGTTTTGACTCTATTGGTGAAAAAACCCATGAGTCAGCTGTTGATTGCCACGAGTGCGCTGTTGACTGTTTATTTTTATAACGATCAAACTGAATTTGTTTAGCGCCTAATCGCTTAACATACCCTTTTAGCGTATCAAAATCTTCTTTAGTTAGATCTACATCAGAGTTATTCATAAAGCCGTCTACATAAACGCTATCACCATTAAAATTAAAATTGACAATAGCTGAGTAAGGTTGTCCATATTCTTCAACACGAATTGCTCGTACCGTTTTTATTTCGAAAATCCAATCATCTATTTTAATACAACGAGATAGGGTTTCTGATTCTTTTTCTGACATAGGCTCAGACATGAGGTTTCCTTTAAAAGTAAATAGCTATTGGCTAGACCGTATTTAAACATAGCCCGAACACGAGGTCGGTCATACATTTGTACGTGACTAATGTAACTGATTTGAGTAATCAGTCGCTTATCTAAAGCACAAAGTGGACCAACCTGATAATTCATTGTTCTCAATAGATTTAACTGAAACCACCACCTAATGAGTGTTGCCAAAAAGCAACACACCATCAGCAGCAGTCTTCAACAATGTGATATGAAAAAACAATATAAACAGATTAAACAATGAGTTGACTATAAAAAACAAGAGGAAACAGGGCGTCACCTAAGAGCAACAGTTATATGAGTTACTAACTTCGATGAATTGGCTTTAACATAATTTTATTCATGACAGTCAAGGGAGTACTTCTTTCTCAGGCACCATACAGTTTGTGCAACAAAAGAAAGCAAGGTTGGATAAATAGCTATGAACCTCGTGATTGAACTAGTAGAAGCTAGTTCGATTGGATCCGTTATCTGTTTAATTAAGAGTAGTAATTAAGCAAAAGAGCAGATTGACACTCTCTTCGAAACACTGAAAAAGTTAAGGTTGATTAACAACCTTAACTTTATTTTATCTACTTATGTACGTTTTACTCAAGCAGTCTGACTAAGCAATTTTCTGAGCCTGCATTTGACTATCAAGATATTCGTCTAACGAACCTTGGAAATCAACCAACTTTTTATCTTTGATATCAATAATTCGTGTCGCTAAGCTTGAAACAAACTCACGGTCATGGCTAACAAAAATTAATGTACCTTCAAAGTCTTTAAGGGCATTATTTAATGCATCAATCGCTTCGATATCCATGTGGTTAGTCGGCTCATCCATGATTAACACATTGATATCTGCCATCATTAACTTACCAAATAACAAGCGGTTCTTTTCACCACCTGAACAATTACGCGCCTTTTTATTCGCATCATCGTCGGTAAACAACATACGTCCTAACATGCCACGTACACTTAAATCGTTGTGACAAGGTCTACGCCATTGTGACATCCATTCCATTAGCGTTAGGTCATTGTTAAAAAATGAACCACTGTCTTGTGGGCAATAACCTACAGAAGCATTTTCAGACCACTTAACAACACCTTCATTGTGTTCCAACTCGCCCACTAAACAACGTAACAATGTGGTTTTACCCACGCCGTTTTCGCCAATGATCGCTAATTTAGCACCTGCTTCTAACAATAAATCACCTTTTGTAAACAAGGTTTCACCATCAAATCCGTGTGTTAAATCTTCAAGCTCTAATGCTTGACGGTGCATTTTTTTACCCGGTGCAAAAGCAATCTTTGGTGTGATACGACTCGATGATTTAACATCATCAAGTTTAATTTTATCCATCTTTTTAGCACGTGAACTCGCTTGTTTCGCTTTTGATGCATTAGCACCAAAACGGTTAACAAAGTCTTGTAGTTCTGCGATTTCAGCAACTTTTTTATCATTACCCGCTAATAATTGTTCACGTAATAAACCAGACTGCGCTAAGAAGAACTCATAGTTACCAGGGTAAATACGTAATTCACCGTAATCAATATCGGCCATATGTGTACAAACAGAATTAAGGAAATGTCTATCATGCGAAATGATAATCATGGTGCATTTACGCTTGTTCAATTCACCTTCTAACCAACTGATGGTATGAATATCCAAGTTGTTGGTAGGCTCATCGAGTAATAAAATGTCTGGGTTAGCAAACAATGCTTGTGCAAGTAAAACACGTAGTTTCCAACCTGGCGCAACTTGCTGCATTGAACCGTAGTGAAAAGACTCCTCAATACCTGCTTCTAATAAGATTTCGCCAGCGCGACTTTCTGCTGTGTAACCGTCCATTTCTGCAAATTGACTTTCTAAGTCACCAACACGCATACCATCGGCTTCACTCATTTCAGCTTGTGCGTAAATAGCATCTCTTTCTTGCTTTACTTTCCATAACGGCATATCACCCATGATCACAGTATCAATAACATTGTGTTCTTCAAAAGCGAATTGATCTTGGCCCAAAGTACTTACTTTGTTACCAGTACTTACTGATACATTGCCTGAGCTTGGCACTAAATCGCCACTAAGTATCTTCATAAATGTAGACTTGCCACAGCCATTTGCCCCGATCAAACCGTAGCGGTGACCGTTGCCAAATTTAGCCGAAATGTTTTCAAATAACGGCTCTGCGCCAAATTGCATTGTAATGTTCGATGTAGTGATCAAAAGGTATTCCTAGATTTTGCTAATGTGATAGACATTTTAAAGGCGCACATCATACAGCAATTTAAAGATAAACCCCACCTAACCTTTACTTTAATTGTTTGCTTTTTAGTCACGGCTAATTGAAAAACTGTTAGCTTTCAAACTGAACCGCATCAAAACACAAGGCTAAAATCCATACGATATACAGCAGAACATTTGAATATATGTTAGTAAAAAAAGGCCAAAAATGGGTAAGGCGCTAAACGAAACTGTATTTACTTAATAAGTACTAAATTAAACAATCAGTTAAAAAGTACCTAGTGTATGCGACAAAAAAATATCAGGTAAATGAAGCAACCTGTGTTATTTTATCGGGATAATTAAATCGATATATGAATTGAAGTAAACAATGAAAGCCATAGCTTTATTAGGAATCAACTGCAATGTTCAAGTTAACAGCTCCAGAAAAAATAGCACTCATTTTGGCCTAAGTGTTTCACGATACTTGGAAAGTTAATGATAAAAAGATCGATTTACGCAATAGTAATCTTTAGCACTTTACTCGTGATTGCACTTACTTTGACTGCTATTAATCAACTCTATAGCAGTAAACTAGTGACATTAGATAGTAAGCTTAAAGAGATTTCTGGCATTGAAGTCGACAAGGCTGGTAACTTGTGGGGCATTAATGATGGCGGTAATTTAGCGCAAGTACATCGTATACAAAGCGATGGTAAAGTGGACAAAACAATCACTATTACTAATGCAAGAAATTTAGACTGGGAGGATATGACCCAAGATGATTTTGGCCACTTTTTCATTGGTGATTTTGGTAATAATGACAATATCCGTAAGTGGTTAACTATTTATAAAATTGAAAACCCCATCGATATTAAGGGCACAGAAACTCAAGCGGAAATAATTAAATTCACCTTTCCAGAACAGTTACACTTCCCACCAAAAGCCTCAGAAAAAAACTTTGATTTAGAAGCTTTTGTTTTTTACAAAAAACACTTATACCTGTTTTCAAAAAATCGTACCGAGCCTTTTGATGGTGATACCAACTTATACAAAATTGGCGATCATGCCGATAATTATCAAGCCGATTTTATTAGTAATTTTAACACCTGTACCACCCATGAGAAACTCTGCTGGATAACTTCAGCCGCGTTAAGCCCAGATAGAACAAAATTAGTGTTATTAGACTCAGAGCGATTATGGTTGTTCGAAAATTGGCAAGACGATGATTTCTTCTCAGGTGATGCCTATAAAATTGATCTAGGTATAGTCACCCAAAAGGAAGCCGTAACTTTTTCTGACAATAATACCATCATCTTTACCGATGAAGAGTTTAGTGGCATAGGTCGAAACTCTTATATGATCAAACTCGACCAAGTAACTAAAGAGAAAATAACTAAAAAGCAAACAACAAAACAAGCCACTGATAGCAAACTTAAAGATGTGCCTATAAACTAGCTATATTCTAAGCTGTCCTAACTATGTAGGAAATATTATGTACCCTTTAAACTATATTGAACCTGTATTTCGCCCGCCAAGTGAGTGGAAAAGCTTAATATTACAAGTCACTAATGGTTGCTCATGGAATAAATGCACCTTTTGCGATATGTATACTAGCGAAGATAAAAAATTCAAACCCAAGAAAGTTGATGTGATCGAACAAGAAATTATTAAGATCGCTAATTCAGGAATCCCCACAAGACGTGTATTTCTTGCTGACGGTGATGCAATGATGTTGCCTTTTAATCGCTTGAAAGAAATTCTTGAGTTAATAAAATTGCATCTTCCACAAGTTTCACGTGTTTCTAGTTATTGCTTACCACGAAACCTTGGCAATAAAACGGTTGAACAGTTAGCTGAACTCAATTCTTTAGGGCTTAAGTTGATGTATATTGGCTGTGAAAGTGGTGACGATGAAGTGCTCGCCCTCATTGAAAAAGGTGAGACCTATCAAAGCTCGTTAATCGCGCTCAATAAGATAAAGCAAGCGGGCATGAAAAGTTCAGTGATGATTCTCAATGGTTTAGGTGGCCCTGAATTATCCCGTCAACATGCTATCAATTCAGCTAAACTGATGAATGAAGCCCAACCCAACTACTTATCTACGCTAGTTGTTTCTTTCCCGTTAGGAGAACAACGTTTTGCAGAAAAATTTTCCCAAGAATCTTTGCAGCCTTTTCGCCAATTAACACAACATGAGTTGTTTACCGAAATGGAAGTTCTGTTATCAGAACTCGAATTAGATCGCACTATTTTCCGCTCGGATCATGCATCAAACTACTTAGTACTCAAGGGAGTATTAGGTGATGATAAAGAAGCATTGTTGGGTCAAGTAAAACAGGCATTACAGCAACCGAGTGATGCTAATTTAAGGCAAGAATGGCAAAGAGGTTTGTAAATACTCGCTAACAACAACTGGCTTAATAAAACAGGACAACAATAGGTCTCACAATTAAAAAACGAGCCTAATAGCTAGTTTATAAATTATTATTGATGTAACTCAACATATTGCTGTGTCACTCGTCTTAGCCGTTCTTGTTCACTTTGGGAAGTAAAGCTCGCTTCAATGGCGTTAAAAGTAAATTGAGCAATTTCAGTTTTATTCATCGGATGTGCATTATTTACCGCTAAAAAATTATCTGTCATATAACCACCAAAATAGGCCGGATCGTCAGAGTTTATCGTGACACAAACCCCTTGACGGAGTAGCGTCACAATATTGTGCTGTTCCATACGGTCAAAAACTTTTAGCTTAAGATTAGATAGCGGACAAACGGTAAGAGGAGTACGATCACGTATAAGTTGTTTTACTAGGCTTGCATCTTCTGAACAACGCACACCATGATCAATGCGAGTAATTTGTAGTAAGGTTAATGCCTCACTAATATTATGTGCCGGTCCTTCTTCACCCGCGTGAGCGACAGTTAAAAACCCCTGTTCAATGGCTTGTTTAAAAACTCGTTCGAATTTACTCGCGGGGTTGCCAATTTCTGTGGAGTCTAAACCTACTCCGATAATTTTATCTTTATGTGCCTGTGCTTGCATTAGCGTGTTAAATGCAGACGTTTCATCTAAATGGCGCAAGAAGCACATAATTAACTTACTGCTAATTCCTAATTCAGTAATGCCTTTTTCAAGTGCACGATGAATACCGTTAACTACTGTATCGAATAAGATACCACGTTCTGTATGTGCTTGAGGGTCAAAAAATATTTCTGTGTGTAGTACATTATCTTCTTGGCAACGAAGTAAATAAGCCCAAGTGAGATCAAAAAAGTCTTGCTCATTGATCAGTACATCAGCTCCTTGGAAGTAGATATCCAAAAACGATTGTAGGTTATGAAAGTTGTAAGCATCTCTTATCTCTTCAACTGAATTGAAAGGAATATTTATACTGTTACGCTGTGCTAATTCAAGCATTAGTTCAGGCTCAAGCGTTCCTTCAATATGGAGGTGGAGTTCTACTTTAGGTAAGGACTGGATAAATTTATTCATGATGGAGTTCCCAATAATTGTAAAAAGTTCATTCAGTGCTTTCTTTTGAATGAAAATTATTCGTACAAAGAGAAAGCACTAAAGCACTAAACTCTTCGTAATCAGGATTTATTGGTTCCTGGTAGAGACCCCCAGTCCATATCACTGGGGTTATACGAAGTGTAGCTAGTTACTGCCATAAAACAATAATAAGCTATACATTTGATACTGCCTTATTTGATTTCACAAGTCTATAGAATCGACCAGCATTATTTGGCTTAACCTAACCGCTCATTTTCTTCATTGAGTAATCAGCTGCACTCAAATTACTGACAAAAAATTCAGAAAATAAAACAAGTTAGATAATTCAGCTTGAAAATATAGGGTTAAGTATTCTCCCAATCAGACAGCGCACCTGAATTACCATGAACTAAGACGACGTTATCTACACACGGCATAACTGGCGTTAACTGTAATAAACAAAAGAATAAAAAGAAGTGCTACCTTAGTGCTACAAAGGATTGCTTTAAAGAGTAAAAAATACGCTCAGAGGCTGAGGAGTAGCTAGGGATAAATTCCCGTTACATCAGACCATGACAATTAAGCCGATAGATTCTCTATTCCTACCGACTGAGTATTATCGATTTAGCATTAGCGCGTTATTTAGCATTAGCGCGTTAATAGTTATCGTGTGAAAAGTTAGCTGTGTTTCTTTAAATACTATACTTTGTAACGCGCTAAAAACATTAGCACTGCGTCATCAGCAATTATTTGCTGCTGCTCTGGTGATGGGAAAGCTTGGTTCATTAACAGTTGTGGCCAAAAAGCACTGGCCTTAATTATCCCTAAAAATTGTTGCGCAGCATACTCAGAATCTACTGCTTTGAGCTTGCCGTCACTTATCGCATCATCTATCCAAATATGTAAGCCATTTTTTTGTTGTCCTAAATGTTCTAAAGTACTCGACGCTAATTCTGGAGAACGAATAAACTCAGCAAGAGTAATACGATTTAAGTCACGAAAACATTCAGATGCTAATAATTGTATTTCACTCATTGCAGCAATATACAGCTGCTCATCAAGCGATTTACTTTGTTGGTATTGAATATTTACCGCTTGACTAAAGGATTCACAAAGTAGCTCAACGATATTATGAAACAACATTTCTTTACTAGGAAAATGATTATAGACGGTACGTTTTGATACTTCGGCTCTTTTTGCCAATGAGTCCATACTAGCTCCTAGAAAGCCTTTTTCTTTAAACTCATCTTGTGCAGCAGCTAAAATGTCTAAACGTTTTTTTTCCGTTAGGGTTAATGCTTTTTCCATACTACTTAATTATAAAAAATCGAACCATGGGCAAATACTACACTGTTTAGTTTACTTTTCAATGAAAATAGGTAAACTGCACCGAGTAGTTTACATTTTGTTTTAATCTGTACTAAATCTGTAATTTTTTTCTAATTATGTGTTTGGTCATTCCCTTATAGGTTTTTTATGTCAACATTTCGTTTTATGTTAAATGGTCAGCTAAAACCATTTATTAGTCGTCTATTATTGTTATCATCCAGCGTACTCCTTGCTACAGCACTTACCGGCTGTGAACAAGCACAACAATCTGCCCCTACAGGTATGCAACCTGCAGCAGTGTCTGTGATGAGTATGACAACCCAATCAGTTCCTTTTAGTATCGAATTGCCTGCTACTTTATCGGGTGCTAAAGAAGTGGAAATTCGTGCTCAAGTGTCTGGTATTTTACAAACCCGAAATTTTAGTGAGGGTGATAAAGTCACAGCAGGACAGTCATTATTTAGCTTAGATGCTAAAACTTATGCCGCTGAAATGGCCAAAAGCAAAGCCGATTTGAATGCTGCTATGGTTCGTCTTAAACAAGCTCAACGTGAAGTTAATAGAATAAAACCATTACGTGATCAAAATTCAATTTCCCAACGTGAGTTAGACAATGCTATCTCCAGTGTTGATATTAACTTCGCTGATGTAAAGTCTATGCAAGCTAAGTTAGATCAAGCGCAATTACGTTTAGATTATACGAAAGTAACCTCCCCGGTTACTGGTATTGTTGGCCGAGAGTTAGTTTCTGAAGGCACTTATGTATCAGGCCCTGAAGTATTGTTAACACAATTGACCCAAATTGATCCTATTCGTGTACGTTTTGGTTTATCTGAACGTGAGCAATTACAAATGCGCAATGATGCCGCTGCAGGCTCACTTACTTTACCCGTGGAAGGTCATTGGAAAACCAGAATTAAGCTGTTTGATGGTTCACTCCACCCTCAAGTTGGGCAAGTTAACTTCAGCGATATACGTATAAATAGTCAAACAGGAACCAGTGAATTACAAGCAATTACGCCAAACCCTAACTTTTCATTAAGACCCGGACAATTTGTTCGCATCATTTTAGAAGGTGCGGTACGTGAAAATGCTTTTGTCGTACCTCAACGAGCGGTTTTAGATAATGGTCTTGGTAAATTTGTTTATGTTATGGCCAAAAATGATAAAGGCATGACTGTCGCATTGCCGGCGCCTGTTGTTGTTGGTGAATGGGTAACAAAAGCAAAAGGAATAGAAAATGGCTGGGTAATTCGCCAAGGCTTAAAAACGGGCGACCAAGTAATTATTGATGGCATGGCTCGTATATTCTTCCCTGGCATGCCGGTTCGTTTAGCTGATGAACAGTTAACGTCTGCAGCACAGCAATAAGGGGCAGATTAATGTTTTCACGTTATTTTATTGATCGACCTATTTTTGCTTTTGTCATTTCTATTTTTATTGTTTTGGCCGGATTGGCCGCTATGCGCAGTTTATCAATTGCGCAATATCCAGAGATGTCACCGCCTGTGGTACAGGTTACGGCAGTATATCCTGGTGCCTCCGCTGAAGTATTAGAACAAACTGTGGCTACCCCTTTAGAAAATGCCATTACTGGGATTGAAGGCATGATGTATATGTCCTCAACCTCAACCAGTGCAGGGGCAACAACCATCACTGTTACCTTTGAAATAGGTACTGACCCAGATCAAGCTTCAGTGAATGTTAACAACCGTGTCAAACAAGTAGAAGCCCGTTTACCAGAAGAAACACGCCGTCAAGGCGTTGTGGTTGCTAAAGGTTCATCAAGCTTTTTACATGTGCATGCTTTTTATTCGCCCGATGATAGCCGTGAAGCTTTATGGACTTCTAATTATGTTACCTTAAATATTCTTGATAAAATAAAACGCATACCAGGCACTACCAGCGTACAAATTTTTGGCGCAAAAGATTATGCCATGCGTATTTGGTTACGCCCTGATGTAATGAGCCAATTAGGTGTAACTGTTGAAGAAATTAGCAGTGCGGTACGTGAACAAAACTCACAATATGCTGCAGGTAGAATTGGTGCGACACCAACGTCCGCTAGCCCACAATCCTTGGTTTACAGTGTTAAAGTACAAGGACGATTAACCACTGCAAAAGAATTTGAAGATATCATTATTCGCTCGAATACTGACGGTAGCTCATTACGTTTAAAAGACATTGCACGCGTAGAATTAGGCTCAAAAGATTATGACTTTGATGGCCGTATCAACGGTAAAAAGGCGGTATTATTAGGTATATTCTTACAACCTGGTGCTAATGCGCTTGATGTTGCTGACGAAGTTAATGCAACCATTGACGAATTAAAAACTCGTTTCCCATCGGGACTTGAACATTTACTGCCTTACGATACCACCCGCTTTGTAAAAGTATCTATTCGAGAAGTATTAAAAACGCTTGGCGAAGCCATGTTACTGGTATTTTTAGTCGTTTTTATCTTTTTACAAAATTGGCGTGCTACGTTAATTCCTATCATGGCCGTGCCAGTTTCTTTGTTAGGCACGTTTGCTGGCCTGTATATTCTCGGTTATTCAATTAATACGCTGACCTTATTTGGTATGGTGTTATCCATTGGTATTGTTGTTGATGATGCAATCGTTGTACTTGAAAACGTAGAACGCATTATGCATGAAGAAGATGTCTCAGTTCGTGACGCGGCTATCAAAGCGATGAAAGAAGTAAGTGGCCCAGTGGTTGCCATTGTATTGGTATTATGTTCAGTTTTTGTACCTATCGCCTTTTTAGGTGGCTTAACCGGTGAATTATTCCGACAATTTGCTATCACGATATCTATCTCGGTAAGTTTATCAGGCTTGGTGGCCTTAACCATGACACCTGCCTTATGTGTTTTAGTATTAAAACATGAAGACAAAAAAACAAACTTCTTTTTTAATGGCTTTAATCGATTTTTTGCTAAAGTAACGGGACACTATGTCACGGGTGTAAGCTTCTTTCTTCGCCGTGGTTTATTAGCCTTGATGCTTGTTATTGGCATGGTCGTGATCACAGCAAATATGTGGTTAAAAACACCCAGTTCTTTAGTACCTGATGAAGACCAAGGTTTTTACATTTCAGCTGTCTTTTTACCTGATGGCGCGTCATTGCAAAGAACTAAAAAAGTAGTAGAAGAAGTAATTGCAGCGGTAAAATCAAATCCAGCGAATGAAAATGTTGTTTCTTTTACTGGCTTCGACTTTCTTGGCGGTGGTTATAAAAACAATGCCGCTACTCTGTTTGTCACGCAAAAACATTGGGATGATAGAGAAGTAAGTACTCAGCAATTGGTCGGTGAGTTATTCATGAAAACCGCTAATATTAAAGAAGCCTTAGTCTTAGCCTTTAATCCACCAGCGATACCCGGCCTAGGAAGTACAGGCGGCTTTGAATTTTATCTACAAAACCGTGGTGACGGTGGTGTAGATAAATTAAAACAAAGCATGCAAGCAATGATGGGCGCTGCTCAGCAGAGTCCTATACTTGCCGGAGTGCAAACATTATGGCGCTCAGACTCACCACAATTGACTGTAGAAATAGATCGTGAACAAGCGCGCGCTATGGATATTCCTATCAACAATGCTTTTAATGCCTTGGCTGGGACCATGGGGACTTATTATCTAAATGACTTCAATAAATTCGGTCGAACATGGCAGGTACTCATGTCGGCAGAGCCTGAGTTTAGAATGAGTCCTAAAGATATCTCGCGTATTTATGTCAAAAGTAATGGCGGTGAAATGATACCTATCTCTGCCTTTGCCGAAATTAATTACAGCAGTGGCCCTGATAGTTTAGACAGATACAATAACCTGTCTGCGGTAAAGTTATTGGGTAGTGCGGCGCCAGGGTATAGCTCTGGCCAAGCAATCGCCGAAATCGAACGAATTGCCAAGGAAGTCTTACCGTCAGACATGAGTTATGAATGGACAGGAACGGCTTATCAAGAAAAAAGAAGTTCTGGCTCTACCGCGATTGCATTAGGTATGGCTGTAATTATGGTATTTTTGATTCTAGCGGCCTTGTATGAACGTTGGTCTCTGCCACTATCAGTACTGTTAGCTTTACCTTTTGGTATTTTTGGTGCCTTAGTTTCTGTTTGGATTGCCGGCATGACCAGTGATGTGTACTTTCAAATTGGCTTAGTCACCTTACTTGGTTTAGCCAGTAAAAATGCTATTTTGATTGTTGAATATGCCTTAATGAAAAAACAAGAAGGTTGGACAACGGGCGCCGCTGCATTAGAAGCCGCTCGATTGCGATTCAGACCAATTATCATGACATCGCTTGCCTTTATTTTAGGTGTAGTTCCCTTAGCATTAAGTTCAGGTGCCGGTGCAGGTGCTCGCCATAGTGTTGGAACTGGTGTTATGGGGGGCATGATTGCAGCAACATTTTTAGCAATATTCTTTGTACCACTGTTCTTTTATTGGTTAACCGAACGTAAGATATCTGAAAAAAGGAAACAGCAAGCCATTACTGATGAAATAACTCAGCACCATGAACATGAGCTAAATTCTAAGTAATAGTTTTTCGACCTGAAATAGCGCTAAGATTAGTGAACAGGCTGAAGTTACCGACAAAAAAAGCCCGAAATCCTTAAGGATTTCGGGCTTTTTATTGACCAATACCAATTCCATTAAATTATTGCCCACTTGTGTTGGTTAAAATACTCCAAGGCGGCGTTGCTCTCAATCCCAATAGCCAGCTATTGGTCAATCAAGCGCCTACCCTTGAAAAATTTTCCCTACACACAACAAGATCACAAACTTAATAGAATTGGTATAACTACATTTATTTAAATGCTGCTAATACCTCATTAAAGCATTTCGAAGGTCGCATTATCTCAATAACCTTTTTAGTATCCGCTTTGTAATAACCACCGATATCAACGGAGTGCCATTGATCTGTTGTTAAGTCACTGACAATAGTCGATTCATTTTCGGTTAATGATTGAGCCAATGGCGCAAAGTGATGTTGAAGTTCAGTATCTTCAGTTTGCTCAGCTAACGCTTTTGCCCAATAAAGTGCTAGGTAAAAATGACTGCCACGATTATCAAGCTCTCCAGTTTTACGAGACGGAGATTTGCCATTTTCCAATAACTCAGCCGTTGCTTGATCTAACGTTTTTGCCAGCAGTTTTGCTTTAGCGCTGTTTTGTTTGATACCTAAATCTTCAAGAGAAGCACTTATCGCTAAGAATTCACCAAGAGAGTCCCAACGTAAATGATTTTCCTCTATTAGCTGCTTAACATGCTTAGGTGCTGATCCGCCTGCCCCTGTTTCAAATAAACCGCCACCCGCCATTAATGGCACTATAGATAACATTTTGGCACTAGTGCCTAATTCTAAAATAGGAAATAAATCAGTTAAATAATCGCGTAGAATATTCCCAGTTACAGAAATAGTATCACCACCGCGTAAAATACGTTCTAGCGTATAACGCATCGCTCTAGTTTGTGACATTATTTGAATATCTAATCCAGTTAAATCGTGATCTTTCAGGTATAGATTAACTTTTTTAATTAATTCAGCTTCATGCGGACGGAATTCGTCTAACCAGAACACTGCGGGAGTATCAGACAGCTTTGCACGGTTAACCGCTAGTTTTACCCAATCTTGTATTGGTGCATCTTTGACTTGACACATCCGCCAAATATCACCTTCTTCCACATCCATTGTTAATAAAGTTTTCCCTTCATCATCAACAATGCGAATACAGCCATCACCTTGTGCTTCAAAAGTTTTATCATGTGAACCATACTCTTCTGCTTTTTGAGCCATTAATCCGACATTTGGCACTGTTCCCATGGTTGTAGGATCAAATGCGCCGTGAGTTTTACAAAAGTTAATGATTTCCTGGTAAATTCTTGCAAAGGTACTTTCAGGCATAACCGCCTTAGTGTCTTTCAATTTACCATCAGGCCCCCACATTTTTCCGCCGGCTCTAATCATGGCAGGCATAGAGGCATCAACAATAACCTCATTTGGGGTATGTAAGTTTGAAATACCTTTAGCCGAGTCGACCATTGCTAATTCAGGACGTGTTTCATAACAGGCATGTAAGTCTGCCAATATTTCTTCACGCCAAGATTCAGGCAGTTGTTTAATTTTCTCAAAAATACTGCTGACACCATCATTGGCATTAACACCTAGTTTTTCAAAAGTTTCAGCGTGCTTAGCAAACAAATCTTTATAGTAAACTTTAACTGCGTGGCCAAAAACAATGGGATGCGATACTTTCATCATGGTGGCTTTGACATGGAAGGAAAACATCACCCCAGTTTCTCTCGCATCTTCCATTTCTTCTTCTAAATATTCACAAAGGGCCTTTTTACTCATAAACATACTGTCAATGATTTCACCTGCCTGAAGTGAGGTTTTTTCTTTTAATACGGTTATGGCACCATCTTCTTTAGCGACAAATTCAATTTTCACATCACATGCTTTATCCATAGTCATACATTTTTCACTGGCATAAAAATCGCCTGTATCCATGTGTGAAACGTGAGTTCTTGATGCTTGGCTCCACTTACCCATGGAATGTGGATTTTTTCTGGCAAAAGCTTTCACTGAAGGTGGAGCACGGCGGTCAGAGTTACCCTCACGAAGTACTGGGTTTACCGCACTACCTAAAGTTTGTGAATATCTTGTTTCGTTTTCTCTATCTTCATCTGTTTTTGGCGCTTCTGGATAATCAGGAATAGCATAACCTTGTGCTTGTAATTCATTAATAGCGTCTTTTAGTTGAGGAATTGAAGCACTGATATTAGGTAATTTGATGATATTAGTGTCAGGGTGCTGAGTTAAGGCTCCTAGCTCAGCTAATGTATCAGGTACTTGTTGATCTGCGGGTAATTTATCGGAAAAGGCAGATAAAATCCTGGAGGCAAGAGATATATCTTTTAATTCAATATCTATGTCTGCTGATGCTGCAAAAGTTTTGATAATCGGCAGTAACGAGCAGGTCGCTAGCAGCGGTGCTTCATCGGTATAGGTGTAAATTATTTTTGAACTCATATTTGTAGCATCCTTTTTATTTAAATTAATTTCAACCGCAACAGTGTTATAACCTACGAGAAAATAATGCTTTTCCAAACAATCAGAAAAGGCCCATTATGATAAAGCTAGGCTAAACTTTTACTCTAGAAAAACGTTATAAGAAAATATATTTATAGAAAATTTATTAAAAATCAATTTGAGGAAATGAGTGTCGCTTAAATCTCGTTTTAGCCTGATTTGTTAGCGCACAACAATGTTAAGAGAAAGTTATAACCTCAATGTACTATTGTATCGAGTAACGTCACCTGTTCAAATTAGACAAAAGTCCATTTTTTGTACTATTTTCTTTCTCGAAGTTGGTTCAGTGAAGGTTATATTCGTTGAGCAAGTACACGCTGAGGTTTCATCAATAGATAGCACAATAGATGTATGGTTACGTATAATTGCGAGGGCGCAAACGCTAATCGGTAATTTGTAGAGAGTAATCTGAGAAGGTAGTGTTGCTATTAGGCTTTAACATTGCACCTGCTAGCTACCAATAAAGTCCTTTAAATAGTCTTAAAATTAAGTGATGCAAACGTCAAATAGAGGCTAAACAGTTATTATCCTGTAGTCTGTTTTTAAGGTTATACCTCTAATTATTTACCTTTCGTTTAGAGCGTTTATAAGTGATCAATAGTCAAGCTTTGACACCATTCGCTAGCTTTTAAAAACTCTTCTTGTACCAGTGTTTGGTCTAGTGAGTATCGCTGTAAGCACTCACTTAAATTGCCATTCGTTGTTAAATCTTCATGACCCAATATATAACTAGTCGTTAGATCCAGTAATTGACCAAGTAATCCTGCGTGTTTAACTAACGCACTCTCAATTGGCTGTGCTAATGGCATTGTTTTAACTATTTCAGCCATAGGCATTGAAAGCATCACTTCAACACAGCTAAGCAATCCGGTAATAAAGGCAAAGTCACTCACTGATTTAAAGATAGCTTTATCACTTAAAGCAAACATCATTTTACCTGTGATAAGTGCTTGTTTACACACTTCATCTGTCGCTTTAGAAGTTAAGTTAGATAAGGCTAAAATAGAAACAAACTGCCTTAATTTATCTTCACCTAAATATGCTGCGGCTTGTTTTAACGAGGTTATTTCTACCCTAGCTCCCGTGGCTACATTGTTAACCATCTTTAACAAACCCACTGTTAAATTGACATCATGACTTATTATTTCAGCCACCGTTTCATAATTGAGCGGGTAATTAAATGTTTCACTTAATAGTTGCAGCATCTGTGTTTTTATTGGTGCGAGTGCTTGGCCTTCTATGATTTCAGGCTGATGGTAAAAATAGCCTTGAAAATAGTTAAATCCAACTTCTACCAGTGTTTGTTTTTGATTTTTTGTTTCTACTTTTTCAGCAGCTATAGCAACGTTAAAAAGTTTCATTCGAGTGACAGCAGGAAATAAACGCTTGGTGTTTATTTTTCCAATATCGACTTTCACTATATCAATGTAAGGAAATAACACATCCCAATGCGGCGCTAAATCGTACTCTGTTAACGCAATTTTATAACCTTCATTGTAATAAAACTTTATGATTTTTAACAATTTTTTGGTAGGTTTTTCATGTCCTACCAATTCAATGACGATGGTGTCTTTATCAAACATTAATGGAAATTTATGAATTAATGAGTGTTCAGTGAAATTAATAAAAGCTAATTTACCCATACTAATTTTTTGAATATCACCATGAATATGGTTTTGAATAATTAACTTTGAGCTCGCAACATCATGCTCAATTTCAGGAAATTTATTATCAAGACTATCCCTGAATAGTAATTCATAGCCAATGGTTTCAAGTTTTTCATTTAAAATAGCTTGTCTAGCTATATAAGTATTTTTCATTATTGTTTTGATTTTGATAAATTACTTTGTAGCCAGATTATCATTATCGAGTAAAAAAGCTAGCGCAATTTACCCTAACCATCTTGTAGTTAACTATAGTCTGAATATATGCCAATACTTATTTACATTCACTCTTTGATTTAGCAATAAGAAATATTCAGGTAATAAATGAAGTATAGTAATTCTTGACGATTGACAGCGAATAGAATTCTTCAATTAACCTATTTATCTAAGTACTCAGACAATAATAATCTCCCTTTATTAAATAATAAATTTCAATATTTACGCCCTAGAGCCCCTCCTTTTTCCATCATCTAAATTTCACAACTATAATTACATCAATTGAGTATCGTTATTCGATGTAATGTCACCAATTTTTCGTGGAGATTTACTTATGATGGTTACCACCACTTTTCGTCATAAAACTCAGGATTATCAATTGAAATCCTATGTTAATAAAATTGTAGAAAACCTTAGTTTTTATACTGATTTGATTAATTGTATATAAGTAATGTTTGAGGGTGATAGCTGTAGAAAGGGCAATGCTAAATATGGCTGCCATATATCACTACACTTACTTAGCAAAAAAAACATCGATATAAAAGTAATTTCTAGCTATGCAATAGATGCCTTCGATCTGGCATTTAATCAGTTAAGCAACAGGTTAAAAAATTCAATCCGGCATAAAAAAATCGCTGTCCATTCATAGGTGCTTTTTAGTTCAAACAGATGAGCTTTATTATTATCAGAGGTTATTATGAAAAAATTACAATTATTTGATTTAGATTCAATAGACAACATTATCTCACCAGAAGATTTTAATCAGACTTCTTTAATGTCCCCAGCAACAGATATTTTTACTGACTTTAAAAAGCATAAGGCATTAATTATTGAAGATGAAACCCCTGCTGTTGAAGCTTTAAAACTGATGGTAAAGACTCACGTGCGAATGAAAATTGTGATGTCAAAAGACAATGATTTTATGGGGATCATTAGTACTAAGGAATTAACAGAGCAAAACATAGTTACAGCAGTCGCTAAAGGAAGTGAGCGACATGAAGTATTGGTGAGTGACTTAATGTTATTAAGGGGTTCACTAAATGCATTTGATTTTAACGAATTAGAAACCGCTACGGTTAATGATGTTGTTAGTGCTTTAGAGAATTATGGATTACGCCACTGCTTAGTATTAGATAGAGAGCATCATCACATTCGAGGTGTGATCTCCTCCAGTGACATTGCGAGAAAGTTACATTTACCTATTGATATATATGCAAAAATTTCATTTAGCCACGTTTTTAAAGCTATCCATGGATAGCTACTATTTAACCTGATTTATTAGATCCCTTCCTACACGGCACATATTTACCATGATTTACTAGCAATAATTATTTTACTCGTAAATCATGGCTGCCATATATT
>MAAB01001290.1_pt1 | contig 35771 bp, 24 predicted proteins | sample 1115991 | NCBI WGS metagenome assembly MAAB01 (sample SAMN04961124, study PRJNA320927) | seawater metagenome | isolation source: sample BD02T18 sea water enriched with oil for 18 days | place: USA:Gulf of Mexico | collected 2013-07-27
CTGCTTTAGCCAGTGGTTTAACGCCTCGTTTGAGATAGACGATGAGCACTACAGAACCGCAGAACATTTCATGATGGCTGAGAAAGCCCGCCTTTTTGGAGACATAGAAATAAGACAGCTGATATTACAATGCAACTCGCCAGGTGAAGCCAAGAGATTGGGCCGCAACGTTAAAGGGTTTGACGACAACACATGGAACGAGCAACGCTTTGAAATTGTTGTCACCGCAAACGAAGCTAAATTTTCTCAGAATACAGCCCTTAAAGATTACCTTCTTTCTACGGGAAAACGCGTATTAGTAGAAGCTAGCCCCGTCGATAAAATATGGGGGATAGGCCTTGCTGAAGACAACCCTATAGTTGATTCACCGTATAAATGGAGGGGCCTGAACTTATTAGGCTACGCATTAATGGAAGTTAGGGCGAGACTACAGAAAAATATATGAGTTAGAGAAAATACTCACTCAAAGATAAAGAGCATAAAAGTGAAATTATTAGTAGAAGAATACAAAAAACAAGTTGAACAATGGCCCCAAGAAGGTCGACACATTCTCGCGCAATTTGACGATGACAAAGTCGTAGTGTACCAAGCATACAAACCATCAATTGGACTTTATGCAGCAGAGAATGGTTATTTTGGTGGGGACTTTAGTTATTCACGGATGAGTTGGATTAAACCCAACTTCTTGTGGATGATGTATCGTTGTGGTTGGGCAAGCAAAGCAGGTCAAGAAACTGTATTGGCAATCCATATAAAAAGAGCATTCTTTGATGATTTATTATCAGAGGCCTTTCCATCCAGCAATACGATGGGGCTCAGTAAGCCCGAATGGAATAGCAAAGTCGCCGCTTCTGATGTCCGGCTACAATGGGACCCTGACCATGACCCATATGGCAATAAGGAAACTAGAAGAGCCATCCAGCTAGGATTGCGCAATGATTACCTGAAACCTTTTCAGGGTGAAGGGATTATTGCCATAGAGAACATTACAGAGTTTGTACTTGAACAAAGCGAACACGTCAAGAAAGGTGATCTTTCAAGATTAATCACGCCAGCGGAGCGCTGCTACCCAGTGTCATCGTTAGCGAGAAAAAACCTTCGAATGGATAATACAGAAACAGTGTGAGTTATATGAATAATCGAAATGGAAGAGCATCTTTAGCGCAGGAAACACTCAAAGTAATTGATCAAGGGTTTTATCATAATCAGAAAGGGGAAAGTCAGCACTTAATCAGCTTGGTGTCGAATGCAGTTGAAGGCACACAATATGTCAAAGACTCTGATTTTGATGAGTTGTATCCAAAGAGGGACAAAGTCATTCATGGAATAGAAGGGAGCAGGACTGTCTTTGAAGTTACGTCAGAAAGCACTCTTGAGGCTGCACATCGTCTTATTGTCGATGAGGAATTTAAGGGTGTGTCATGCTTGAATTTCGCATCCGCAAAAAACCCTGGAGGTGGTTTTTTAGGGGGATCACAGGCTCAAGAAGAAGCGTTAGCGAGATCGTCGGCTTTGTTCCCCTGTATCTCAAATAATATGGAGATGTACGAATACAACCGTAGCAGAAAGACCTGTTTGTATTCAGATCATATGCAGTACTCCCCCGATGTACCTGTATTCAGGCATGATGACGGATCGTTTTTAGAAACGCCTTACTTGTTGAACTTTATAACATCTCCAGCAGTAAATGCTGGTGCCTTGAAAGGTTCTGAGAAGAAAAAACTGCCAGAAATCATGCTAAGAAGAACCGAAAGGGTACTAACTCTCGCTGCTGTTAATAGGCAAAAAACACTAATTCTGGGAGCGTGGGGTTGCGGTGTATTCAAAAACAACCCTGATGATATCGCTAGCTATTTTGCAAGCCACTTATTAGGTGATGGAATATTCAGCCGAGCCTTCAATCGTGTGGTATTTGCGATATATGGTCGCGACCCGTCCAACATTGAGTCATTTAAGGCTTATTTTGACGACTCAAATAGTTAAATTGAATCTGAATTTAGAGAAATATGGGTCTAACGAGGCCCTTCTAAACTCCTAGCAAAGAAATAGCTTTCTCCTACAGGCTTGGCCCTATAAAGCTTTGCAGGTCGATTGCTTCCTGTTTTCATCTCACCTGTTTCTTCCAAAATATCCGCATCCAAGATTCTTCGCCTAAAGGATTTTTTCTCAACCGGGTTGCCCAAAATAATCTCAAACGTTTTTTGCAGTTCCGTTAACGTAAAATCCGTAGGTAAAAGATTCACCGGCAATGAAGTATATTGAACTTTACCCTTAAGGCGATCATGGCATGCGCTCAATACAGCATCATGATCAAACGCTAACTCAACCTTTCCCCCCATTTCCTCAATAGGAACCCAAGTAACCTCCTCAGAGCTCTCATCTTTACTCAACACAATGTCATCAGAAGAGATCAACGCTAAATAAGCAACAGTGACTGACCAACCTCTTGGATCGCGCCCAGCACCACCAAAACTTTCCACCTGCTCGAGATAGGGAGTATCAACACCCGTTTTCTCTCTTAATTTGCGATAAGCAGTGTCACTTAAGGTCTTATCCAGCTTCATATCAACAAAGCCACCGGGTAGGGCCCATTTCCCTTTGGCGGGGTGCTGCGCTCTTTTAACAACTAGTACCTGGAGCTTACCTTCTTTCACGGTAAAGATGGCCATATCAACCGTAACCAGCGGTACATCAAAGTCATGTATGTTGTAGTTCTTTAGGAATTGCTTTTCAGTTAATTGCTTTGCCATTAGAGGTACCATAGCTGAAATCAGGCGACTTATAGTCATATTGCCCCTATCTTAGTGGCAACATGACTATAAGTCGCCCACTCTTTTCACTATTAACGGTATTTTCTTTAAACAAGGGCTTGACTACATAGTGGCTATACGCCACTATGTAGTCAAGCCAGTCACATGGATGGGGTTCATCCACTAACACTGCAACTAACCAAAGCCGGACAGACCGGTTTTCATTCCAGCCCCTAACACGGGGTACAACAGCAAGGAACTTGCTGCCATGAGCAACAAGAATTTCGACTTTTTAGTATTCATTGGTCGCTTCCAGCCCTTTCATATGGGTCACCTAACGGTAATCGAAGCCGGTTTACAGCAAGCTGATCAAATGATCATCTTATGCGGATCTGCTCACCAACCACGATCGGCTCGTAACCCATGGAGCGTGGCAGAACGTGAAAGCATGATCCGTGGCGCTGTATCTGCCGACAACAATAACCGAGTTCACATCGCACCGTTGATGGACATAGCCTATAACGACGAATCTTGGGTTCGAAACGTACAAGCCACCGTTAACGGATTGGTTACTGCCCACCACGGTGTACCGCACAAAACGCCAAAGGTAGGGTTAATTGGGCACAGCAAAGACCAAAGTTCCTACTACTTGAATTTGTTCCCACAATGGGGCGCTGTTCGGGTTGATAACTTTAAAGGCATTAGCGCTACCCCAATTAGAGAAGCCATATTCACAGAAAATTGCAGTGATGAAACCTACATAGACAGCAATGAAGCTAAACAATTGTTGCCAACAAATGTACGTCAGCATGTATTAGAGTTTTATGGCACTGATATCTATGCAGAGGTAAAAGGGGAACACGACTTCGTCGCCAAATACAAACAAGCGTGGAGCGCAGCACCTTACCCTCCGACCTTTGTCACTGTTGATGCCGTCATCGTACAAAGCGGGCACATATTGATGGTTGAGCGCAAAGCAAGACCTGGAAAAGGCTTGATGGCTTTACCCGGCGGTTTTGTTGACCACGGAGAAAGATTGGTCGATGCGTGTATTCGAGAATTACGCGAAGAAACCCGATTAAAAGTACCCGCTCCGGTATTAAAAGGATCAATCAAGTGGCAAGAAGTGTTTGATGACCCACACAGATCAGCAAGAGGAAGAACAATTACTCATGCATTTTATATGGAGCTAGAGCCAAACAAGGCTTTACCCAAAGTAAAAGGTGGTGACGATGCAAAGTACGCAATGTGGGTTCCACTAGCGAACTTAGACCCAACACAGATTTTTGAGGATCACTATTTCATTATTAAAAAGATGACAGGTATGTAATACCAACAGAATTACACACAAAGATACGGGGATAGACCCTGTATCTGCCATACAATGACTGGAGGATTTCCATCATGAGCACTATCAATAGCAACATCATATTAAACGCGGACTCTTACAAAGCTTCGCACTTTTTACAGTACCCACCTAATACCACACAAGTTTCTAGTTACATTGAGGCGCGTGGCGGCCAATACAAAAACGCTGTGTTCTTTGGGTTGCAGATGTTCATTAAAGAATATTTGACCAAACCCATTACCAACGCAGACGTTGATGAAGCAAAAATAATTTTTGACGCCCACGGTGTACCGTTCAATGAAGACGGCTGGCGCTATATCGTCAACGAGTATGATGGCTTTTTACCTATTGAGATTGAAGCAATACCAGAAGGCACCGTTATACCAGTTAAAAACGCCATGGTACAAGTCATCAACACCGACCCAAACTGTGCCTGGTTGACTAGCTATGTTGAAACCGCATTGTTACGTGCCGTGTGGTATCCAACCACTGTTGCAACCGTTTCTTGGAACTGCCGCCAAGTCATACAACGTTATATGGAAGAAACTTCCGAAAGCACAGACGGCATAGGCTTCAAGTTACACGATTTCGGTGCTAGAGGAGCAACCACCGAAGAGGCTGCAGCCGTGGGTGGCGCTGCACACTTAGTTAACTTCCAGGGCACTGACACCATTAGTGGCATCATAGCAGCACGCAGATACTACGGAGCAGAAATGGCAGGCTTCTCTATCCCTGCAGCAGAACACAGCACCATAACAAGCTGGGGCAAAGATAACGAAACTGCCGCTTTCGAAAACATGTTGGATCAATTTAGCGGACCTGGAAAAATCGTGGCGGTTGTTAGTGACTCCTATGATTTGTGGAATGCTATCGACAATATCTGGGGTGATGAATTAAGGGCCAAGGTTGAATCAACCGGTGGCACGTTAGTTGTCCGCCCCGATAGTGGCGACCCAATCAGCATTGTTACTGAAACCATTGAGCGTTTAATGAAGAACTTTGGCTATGAAGTGAATGCGAAAGGGTACCGAGTATTACCGGATTGCATCAGAGTGATCCAAGGTGACGGCATCTCTCAACAAACGATAGAAGCCATATTGGAAGCGATGAAACAGCGCAAACAAAGTGCTGACAATGTGGCCTTTGGTATGGGTGGCGAGTTGTTGCAGAAGGTCAATCGCGACACCATGAAGTTTGCCATGAAAGCTTCTGCTGCAAAAGTCGATGGCATTTGGAGGGATGTATTCAAAGACCCTATTACCGATCAAGGTAAACGATCTAAAAAAGGCCGCTTAGCCGTAATTAGATCTGCAACTGGCGAAGTAAAAACCGTACGAGCACAGGACATTGGCCAAGGTGAAAACATAATGGCAACCGTTTTCAAAAATGGCGAAATCATCAAAGAATATGGCTTTGATGAAGTTCGCGCTCAGGCAGCAGAAGGATATCAATAACCCAACAGACCTAATTCAAGAAATAAGAAGAAAGAGCCTGGATAGACCGGGCTCTTTCAAACACCAGAAGACTGATAACTAACAGATAAGGATTTTATCATGTTCAATATCAATTATATCAAAGTTGATCCTACGACCTTTCTAATGCAATTCAAAAAGGGAAAAGTCACCCGTAAAGGCAATGGCATCGCCATGTGGTACTACGCCCCTAGCACGTCGTTAGTTGCCGTTCCTACTGGCACCACAGACCTACCTTTTATCTTTAAAGAGCTAACCAAGGACTACCAAGAAGTGACCGTCCAAGGGCAAGTTGTCTACAGGATTACTGATCCTGAGAAAATTGCACGGCTAATGAATTTCACCATCAAGTCCTTTAGCGAAGCAAAGAACATTGCCTACGCTTCTGAAGATCCCGACAAGTTGCGCAATCGTATTATTAACTTGATTCAAGTAAAAATGCGAACTGCTATTGAACAACTCGATCTTCGTCAGGCCATTACTGCATCACAAACCTTAGTTCGAGCCATAAAGTGTGAGCTAGGCAATTCAGAGGTGCTTAATGCTATTGGCATAGAAATCATGGATCTTTCCATAGTCGCAATAAAGCCAACACCTGAAACTGCCAGAGCGCTAGAGGCTGCAGTAAGAGAACAGCTGCTAGAGGAAGCTGATGAAGCTACCTATCGTCGCCGCAACGCATCAATTGAGCAAGAACGTATTGTTAAGGAAAACGAACTCAACACAGAGCTCGCAATGGAAAGCAAACAACGAGAAATTGAAGAGGAGAAACTCAGAGCAGAACGCTCACTACAAGAACAGCGCAGCGATATGCAACAACTACAATTGAAGGCTGATATCGACCAAGAACAGCAACGCCAGGAACTTGTTGATCTAGCCACCGATAACGAGCGCAAACAAGCGGATGCAAAAGCTTATGATATAGCCGCCACCATGGAGGCGCTGTCTAAAGTTGACGCAAAAGTCTTGGAAGCAATGACAATGGGCAACCTAGATCCTCAACAATTGATGGCCCAAGCATTTAGAGAGCTTGCGGGTGGAGCCGGAAAAATCGGCCAACTTAATATCGCCCCTGACTTATTACAGTCTATTGCGGGAAAGGTGCAGCCATGAGCATTCAAGCAAAAGCAATCTTAGTCACCCGAAGGACTCGCTTTGAAGAGCTGATCGCCCAGTATAATACAGAAGCACAAGCCACTTTTGTTATTGAAAGTAGAGGTGGCGATTTCAGTGACTATCGCTTTGAGCACACTACATATGTAAAGGCAGTCAATAGCGTAGAGGCAGAGCTTAAATGCTCTGCCCGCGTTCAACGACTTGAACGGGAGTTTCTACCCAACTTCATCTTTGGACCTCAGGATATCATCGTCGTTATCGGACAGGATGGCCTTGTAGCCAACACGTTAAAATATCTTGATGGCCAGCCTGTCATCGCGATTAATCCAGACCCTAAGCGCTTTGATGGTGTGCTTCTTCCGTTTTCGGTAGGCGATGTGAGCACGATATTTTCTGATGCCATACGTAATCAGTATCAAAGCAAACAAATTACCATGGCTAAAGCCGTTCTAAATGACGGCCAAGAATTGATCGCGGTGAATGATTTGTTTATTGGTCCGAGGGTTCAAATATCAGCACGCTATGAATTGTCACTAAACGGTAAAACTGAAGTTCAATCTTCTAGCGGTATCATTATTTCCACTGGACTTGGTAGTAGCGGTTGGCTTAAAAGCATTATTGCTGGTGCAGCAAGGGTCACGGGCCACAAAGGAAATGACAATAGCCTTGAATGGGATTCTGATCGTCTAAAGTATGCAGTAAGAGAGCCATTCCCTAGCCAGACAACGGGTACTGATTTAGTATTTGGAGAAATCGCGATGAACGCTGAGATGAAGGTATCCTCTCAAATGGCAGGCAATGGTGTGATTTTCAGTGATGGTATGGTTGATGATTATATTGCATTTAATAGCGGTGTTGATGTGAAGCTTGGGTTAGCCGATAACAAAGGCAATCTTTTGGTTTAAAAACACCCGACAAACCTGTTCTAATTTCACAATATGTGAAGAGATGAGTATATAAAGAAGAATCACTAGCGATATGGGCGTACGATACCCTCATACTGGAACTAATTGGAAATGCACACCTGCTAAACGATAAATGTTACTATAACAAACAGGGAAAACCAGGTGAAGAAGCCTGCCCAAAAAAATAATATCCAGAATATCTAGGGCCATTCATTACACTATAGTTTTGAGCATATGAGTTCAACTTACTACCTTCCACGCAGACTCTCGAGTATTGACAAGACATACACTGAAGCAGAGCTGCTAGCAGCTTCAAATCACGTTGTTATCTTGGCTGAACCCGGTGGCGGGAAAACTGATCTTATGAAGAGCCTTTCCCAGCAGTTAGGCGTTTCTGCTGTAACCGCAAGTGTATTTGGATACATGGGTGCCGATGTAGAGGGTTGCCCTCTGGTGATTGATGCATTTGATGAGCTAGCCAAGGTCGATCAAACAGGCATTAACCGGCTTCTCGCTAATGCTAAAAAGGCAAACCCAACGCACGTCATCATTTCAAGCCGGTCCAGCGAATGGGGCAGCGCTGCTACAAATGCATTCAAAGAATTTCTCGGGTGCTCTCCTCTAGTGACTAGGCTATACGAGTTTGATGAGGTGGAACAGCGAGCGATCTTTGATCATCATGTGCAAGATGAGGATTTCACTGCGTTCCATACCGAAGTTGCTCGATTTGATTTAGAAACGCTCCTCCCAAACCCTCAGTTTCTGAAACTATTTGCTGATGCCTATATCCAGAGCGAAAGACATTTCACTGATAAGCAATCAATATTCGCACAAGCAGTCGAACATCTGGCGAAGGAAGCAAACCCCAGTGTAACGAAAACTAACCCGACACTTTCGGCAGCTCAAAAAATTGACCTATCATCGGAAGTTTTCGCCAAACTATTGCTGTCTGGAGCTGAGGGAGTCTGTACAAGCGAAGCCACTGAAGACCGGATATATCCTTTACTAACCTCTCTTTTTGGCGGCGACACACCGGCTAACGGCATCCTGGCCACTCGACTTTTTAAACCCGGCGATAGCGCAGATCAACACCGTCCGATTCACAAAATAGTCGCCGAATATTGCGCAGCTGATTATCTTACCAAGCGTATAGTAACCCCATCGGCCCCCCTAACGCTTCCCAAGTGCCTAGCTATCATCGCCCCAAACTCAGCAGTGCGAGATGAACTCCGAGGCCTACTCGGCTGGATGGCATCGATAGGCAACAAGCCCATAGAAGAAGCTGCAATCAAGCTTGATGCATACGCAGTACTCGCGAACGGCGACCCCTCCCAGCTTGAATTCTCCTCCAAGCGCCTACTTATAAGACAACTGAAAGAAATTGAGTCCAAAGATCCCTACTTTAGAAGAGGTGACCTCTGGCGCAGATTTAGTGTTGCGGGCTTCTTCAGCCAAGATGTTGTGGAAGAGGTCAAACACCTTCTAGCAACCGAAAGTAGCGGGCATTTGCGTGATTTGATCCTCGAACTTTTGGCGGAGTCGCCAGTAATAGAGCAATTAACAAACGAGTTACGCCAACTCGTATTAACGCCAGACGAAAGTGAGAACTCTCGCTTGCTGGCTAGCAAATGCCTGCTCCACATAGAGGGCCACGACAATCACGCAGACTTGGCGATTCTCACATCAGAAGCAAGTCAAACTTCGCTGAAGGTTGCGGCAAAGATCATCGAAACTCTGGATCCGACAACATTCGAGCGAACTTATCTTACAGACTTCTTTCGGGCATGTGCCAATCTCTACCCAAGACACAAAGAGCACCGTGAGCGTACAATAGGTTCGCGCTACTTCGTGAAGCGTTTCATCAAAGAGTTAGACTTAACGACTATCGGGTGGCTTTTGGATGAAATGACCAAAGACCTAGCCTGTAGTTGCGGAAAGAAGTCTTACGAGTGTGAATGTCGGAACGGCATAAGTAAGATAATAGGTTCAATGCTGGATCAATACTTCGAATTAGCAATGCCCCCCTTTGATCAAAAGCGTGTTTGGCAATGGATCGGAAATCTGAACTTTCATGGGTACAGGGGCGCAGACCAAAGCAAAGCTGTCCAAGTTCTTCAAGAAGATGATGACTTGCGCCAAGGAATTATCGCTCATGTGTTCGAGCACCTAACAGACCGAGACCAGATTTTCGAGGCCAAGATACAAAAGTTCGACAGGCACTCTCACTCCGGCCTCGCTTTTCGCGCTGATGACTACAAATTCGTAGTCGATCTGGCGTTTAATACCAATAACCCTGTCTTATGGGCAAGCTTCATAGCTACTCATAATTTCTACCGTAACGAAGAAGAACAAGGCCCTAACAGCTTACGGCGACACATGCGCAAGCAAGCATCCGCGAACCCCTCATTCATGCGAGTATGGGCAAGAACCAACAGGGCTGAGGTGCAATTCAAACGAGAGCACAGTATGCCAAGCTTCAAGCACACCCGAAGGATGAAGCGCCGCCGCAAACAACAAGATGAAACCCGCGTAGCGAACATCAGGTATGTTCAAAACAACCGAGAGCTTGTAGAAGGTGGTCGCCATTGGGGTTGCCTTGTTAAATTTGCAGAATTGGTACTTATGGATCCAAGCAAAATTGAGCAAGAGTATGGAGAAGAAACGCTCGTCCGGAACGCCCTCCGGAATAGCCTCGACTTCATAACCCCAAACGTCCCAGGTCTACACAAGCTCAGTGAGCTACAATGCGCTTCACAGAGCTTGCACTCTGAAACGATCCTTTATGCGGCCTGCTTGGAGACCATGCGCGTTAAAGGCAACCTGGAAAGAGTTGACCTTCAGCTCCTGAAAGCATTGAGGACTAACATTCACATGGATTACAGTGCAGTCAATAAAGAAGACTGCGATGCGCTAAAGGCCGAAGTTGACCGCTTAATTTTTCCTGATAACGCAAGTGCCGAGAACTTCCTACGGCAATACGTTGAACCACAACTGGCATATCCGGGATGTATTCATCCCGAGGTTTGGCTACTGAGCGGCGAAGAGGTCTTCAGCCATTCGCGTGCAACCCTATCAATTGAATGGCTTAGGCGCTATCGCTGGTTAGCTATTAGCCCACTGGATACGCTTTTCGAAATTGCTGCTCAGCATAGCAATCTTGACGACTTGAGGAACCTTATTGCCGCACGTTGCGCGGAGTTTATTTGCTGTTGCCCGAACCTCACTGGCAATGAGTACGTCGAACAAAAACGTACGTTTTGGTTCGTACGCGCACTTTACTTTCTAAAAGATATACCTAAAGCATGCTGGGACTGGTTCAAAGCCGACAAAGGTACTATACATCTACTTTACGAGCAATCTGGGCGAATGAGCCTTAGAGATAAGCCCCATTGGCCTAGGCTTACATCAAGCAAAGTAGAAGCCATTCTAGAGGCTTTCATCGACAAATGGCCTAAGGTCGATCTCCCAAACCACTGGGGGACGGGAAGCCCCAAAGAGGAGGAAGCATACCGCTTTTTGACCAAAGTAATCTGGTTAATCGACTCAGATTCCCCTGATGATGCTATTCCTGTCCTCAATCGGCTTCTTGCCGACCCACGCTTTACAGACTTACACAAGGACTTAAAGAGCATACATGCAAGTCAAATCAGAAGGAAAGCGCTAGCGGATTTCGAACCACCGACACCCCAGGAAATCGTAAGTCGATTAGATCACGACGCGGTAGTGACTGTCGAAGGTCTGCGTCAACTTGTAACCCAAGAGCTCAAAGACTTTCAGAAAGCGATAAATGGCGGAGAGTTCAACTCCGCTGATCGCTTTTATGAGATGGGTAAACGACTTGATGAAGTACGATCTACGGAGATCATTGCTGAACGGCTCAATCTGAGGCTTGAACCGCAAGGCATCTCAATAACGCCTGAACATCAGCTAAAAGACGCAAACCGGAGTGACTTCACTGCGACCAAGATGATTGGCGGCAAAAGACGACTACTTGTTACTGAGGTCAAAGGGCAGTGGCATAGAGAGCTCTACACAGCCGCATCCACTCAACTGCATGAACGCTACTCAATCCACCCTGACGCAGAGCAACAAGGTATTTTTCTCGTAATTTGGTTTGGCATGAGCGAAAAAGTTGCGGAGCGTAAGACCCACCGGATTATGAGCGCAGAAGAACTAAAAAATAGCATAGAAGCAGTGCTACCATCAGAACTCACAGGGCTAATTGATGTGTTCGTTCTGGATGTGTCCAAGTCCCAATAAAGCGACTTTAGTCGAAGGTTAGCAGTCTGTAAACAATGATGCTAACTGCGGATACGAAACACCACGTTAAAAAAGACTATTAACTTCAGACATCAGCTTCGCCAACCTAGCTGATGCATACAACGCCCAAATCCTCTGCCTCTCATTCGGTTCATCAAATCCAATCGTATGTACGGCATACCTTAACTGGGGAATCCTCCATTGCAGCATACGTTTAGAGTCACTTTTGCTGATTTGCTTACCCGCCAGATTTCTTAATTTACAAATTGACTGAAATGTCGATTCAAACTGTGTACCTGTAAACAACTCCGGTAGTTCATGAGACTGTAAAAAAGGATCATCCACATCTAATAATAAATCCGTAAACTCATACGCCAACATCAAATCTTCTTCACTATCAATTGGCGTATAAATATAAAGCAGATCATTCTCTAACTTGGCAAAGTCTTTCAGCACATGACCTCTATGAGTATGAAAGAAATCGATTAACCAAACATTATCTCGCTCATCAATAATGACGTTTGCGCCATTTAGATCGCCATGAATGAAGGAAAAAGGATAGTCAGCTACCGTCGAAGGCAAACTATCCAGCTCCTCTTTATAAAAATGGTAGAGATTGTACGCAGACTTATTCCCTGGCAACACCAACTCACCCGACTCTGGGCAATCGCCAATCAACTCCACAATCTTATTTTTTACGGAATCCGCCCACTGAGAATCAAAACAATAGTATTTCAACAGGTCCTGGGTATCTCTAACAGACGCCCTATATAAGCGCCCTAGCTGCTCACTGAAGACTGCATCAAGATAACCGCGTAGTTTGTCCTGACTGACATTGGTTTGAAAACATTCTTGTAGTGAGCGAGCCTTGCCTGTTCCCATTGAGGCATAACGATACTTAATCGCGCCACGCTGCTGCATGTCAGCATATCCTGAAATTGCTGGAGCGTTGTTACCCAAGACACCTTCTATCTGCTCGAAGGCTGTTCGCTCTTGGGCCATTTCCCCTCTAGGACCTATTTTAACAACATGCGGCGCTTGCTCATGACCATGAACATCAAAACTCTGGACTCCCGCCACCAGGTTTCCAGAAAAACCGCCATCGAGAATTTTCAGGGATATCTTTTGGCAGTCCCTAAACAGGTAACGAATTAGACTCTCTGCCTCATCATCTAAGTGCATTGCTTTATCGCTAACAATTTCTAGCGAGTCACTCATGCCTTTATGTTGCAATATGGGTTCAGCTAAGACTCCCTCACTGCCACCTAAAAACTGTGTGAACTCACCCATTGAATCAATGACAGTAACCCCAACGACACGGCTAAGCTGCTGTAATGCTAGAAAATGCTGACTACGAGAAGAACTGGCAGTTAAAGCGCTACAAACCGCAACCTCAAACTGGGAATAGCGAGTGGTTAGCTCATACGCAAGGAACATGATTTTTGCTTCGGTCCAAACACCGACCAGACCAACACGAATTTTCTCCCCTGAAGAACATTGGCTTGCGATAGCATCTAAGGCTTCTTTGAGGCCCGTGCCTTCAAAGTCATTCAGTGTGGTGCTGTTAATGAGCGTCGCATCGTCATTTATTTCATCAAATATAAATTCTGCACCTGAAGTATTCCGAATGCAGTGAAGGCCAAACTGCGCCAAATGCGCCTCTTGTTCGGGGCTATCGCCGTTATGCCAATCTCTAATGTGTATTGTATTGAGGTGTGAGATAGGTTGCTTGTTGGCCCACTTCATAAAGCAGCCAATGGGGCCATGACTAACATCGCTGCCAACGAGCCGCTGAGCTTCATCATGTCCGATATGAAGTAGGTTGGGTAACGGCTCACCTGAAGCCAGAGGCTTTACAAAGTCATTTTGTATGCACTGGGTAATAAGTACTGCGCTCATCAACTGTCCCTATGATTATTATTTACGGTCGTTTACTGCTCCCAACCTTTTGACAACACATAGTGCTCTTGTGCGTATGTCTCAATCGAATGCTCTCTAGCGCTTCGCACTGTCGCTACTGCGTCAACTGGAGATAGTCCGGCTTCTACAAGCATTCTTGCCGCCACTAGACCTGTTCTACCAAGCCCACCACGACAATGTATAACGATAGTATCACCTTCTGCCAATTGGGCATGCAACCTTGGGCTAACCATGCTCCATTGATGCTCAAATTTATCATCAGGAACATTCATATCAAGAATTGGAAGATGTAGCCACTCAATAGTGGAGCCTTCTATAGCGCGGGGAAACTCTGGAACGCCCAATATGGCGAATTCATGCTGCTCCATTAACGTGATCAGCACTTTGCCACCCTGGATTTCGATAACGGCAAGATCTTTGTCTAAGTCTCGCTCCCAGGTTCCCCCGTATAACCCTTCACAGCGCTTTCCTGGACAAAAGGTTAAACCTATCTTTCCGGTGGCGTTAGGAACAGATACATAATCAATACGTAACGGATGAGTGTCACTTGTTCTTATATCTTCCTGTGACGATTGAGCGTGCAGCTTTGCTCGGAGGTGCTCTAAAGGCGTCCAAGTCTGCCTTTCAGAGCTAAACCAGCTCCAGAACTGCCATGCATCGCTTGTACTGGCTCCATCATGACGGATAGCTAGCATTGCTTGATGGATATCGGCGTAATTCTCTTCATCAATCTGAACAATACCACTTTCAGACATGACGGCATCTACACAGCGATCACCGAGGTCTACGCGAATAGACAGCGGGGCTGAGATCATTCCCAAGTCAAATAACTCGGTCATTGTATTTGATTCAAAACTAACATCGTGGCTCATAGCCACTTATAGTATAGCGAAGGTTGTGTGCATTCAAGGGGATCTAATGAAATAGCAACGATACCTCCACAAGCTACAACCTGAAATAGAGAAATCCTTACTCCTTAGTTGCCTATGTCTTAATATAAAAACAAACTCTAGGAGTTTAATAAATGAGCACTTGCGATTACAACGCGGAAACCTTTGGCAAATATTTTACTGAAAACATGACAGCTCTTGGGCTTCCAACGCCAAATGGCATTTATGAATCCTCGTTAACAACATTTGGAATTATTGCAACACTAGGTGAGGTTGCACATCTAAACCCCAATATGCCGGTTTCCATGGCTTGGCGGGGTGCTTTCATGTTTGAGAAAGCCAAGCTATTAACTGCAGTTGGTGTGGCGTATTATACCGGTGCCATGATAGGTAGCGCCGCAGTCGCTATTGGACGCGTAGGCGGGTGTGGTGCAACCATTGCAGATGCTATATGGTTAGCAAGAGAAAATGGTATATTTGATGCCTGGGTAGAACAAGAGCTTGTTTCACACCCTGAATTTGTAAATCCGATTAAGAGGTAAAAAATGGGCATTCTAGGTGCTTTTGGCCTTCTGGTACTTGTCGCAGTTGTCGTTGCTTTTCTGTTCACTTCAGCTGAAAAAGCTAAGGAGTCGAAGCTGATTAATGAAGGCGTGATTCCTTCCTACACAGGGTACAACGAGGACGAGATTAGAAAGCTAAAGGCTGATGGTTATAAAACCATCGCCATAAAGCGCATCCGATTAGGGTACGAAGAGCCCAAGCGGTGCAGTTTAAAGAAGGCCATGGAGGTGTATGACGCCTTGTAGCAGGGAGCGCTACAGAGTCATGTGCCTAAACTGAACTAAAGCGACATGAATTGTCAACCACAGATTATCTGTTTGCCCAAGGGTATATATTTTGCGAGGTTCTCTTGCCTAAAAATTTTTTCTCTAAGTCTTCTACGTTTTTCCTCATTGCTCGCTTTAATTCATCGCTATTCACGTCAATATGAGCTTTTTTGATTTCATATAATGGCAATGTAGAGTCGATAATACTCTCCTTCTTCCACCAAACGTAAGCCCGATAATCTACCGTTCTTAGAAATAGAACCCAAGCAGCATATGCCTTCGCACAATCATCCTCATTGAGGAAGACCGTCCACCAATGCCGTGCACATGCCTCTGACCATCTATACCGAGCAGATGCCTTCCGTAATTCATCGAATTCCGAAGACAATTCACCTGATGGCCAAGCGTCGTCGACAGGCAGAGTACAAAATGACGAAAACCCCGAAAAAACAATGGCTCTTCTTTTCCTCCATGTATAATGCGATTTTCTATCAATTGCTATCTTATCGCTAAGCCAATCTGACTTATTATTTAGGCAAGCAGCCACAGCTACGTTATAGAGTTCACGATCTGTATTACAATTTTCCAACTCCAACAGCTCACTTCTTAATTCAATTACAACTTCACTATTTGGTGCTCTGAAAACAATGTGAGTCAGTTCTTCAATGTCCGCGTAACCTCGATACCGCACCCTCATATTTTTTTGTAAATATCTCCACACTAAGGCGCCTGTTTGAGGATCGTGTGTGAGTAACGCTTCGCACAATGCTAAATATACTCCATCAGACAAACTGACACGTCGGTTGAATTCAGATGAATTTTCTTCCAACCCCTCAAGCCATTTTTTTATATACTCTGGCGCATGTAATACGACTTGAACCAAGTCCTCCGCATCCATATACATTAAATACAATTTTGCACCAGAGTTTCTCGCAGCTGCTACATGCTTAACTGCCAAATCAACAGCATTTCGTTGTGCATCTAACCTAGCATCGTCATCAAACATTAAACTTGCACTTGCCTCCTCATCCCCCTCACCTATGCTTGGGTAAATCACGAATGAACCTGGATCTGAATCGACACCCTCACATTCAATGACCAATGACGAAGAAATATCAAAATAATCAACTGTATTTTCCCGAATGATATTATCGATTATTACAGTCGCTACTCGAATCTCCAAAGGTACACTACCTCTACGCCTTACTGCCTCTAGAAGACGCCAGGGAGCAATATTAGCTACAATCTGATCAAATGGAACAGAAACTGTTGCTTGTATTAACGCACCGGATCCATAGTGATTGCTTCCAAATAGCTTATTATCTGCTGACCAGGACCACTTTCTATCAAATAAAATACGACCAAACCGTACCATGTCAGATTGGGAAAGAATCTGGAAAGCAATATTTTTTGACACTTCACCCTCTAAGAAAGCCTTTTTCTCCACCCACAGCCAAACCCTATCAGTTACAGAAACTGATAGTTCTGCAAGAATGCAAAGCAACGCATTCTGATTTTTATCCGTGGCATTTTCATATAAATCAAGAAGCTTACCCATTTGACTGTCTGTTGGAATGTTTAAAACGCTGAACAAATCCAAAGATATGTACTTAAGTTCTGCATCAATAATTTTGGTTATTTGATCAAGCGCATTTAAATTCCGAATTTCAAGTATTAACAATTGGGCTGAAGCATGCGATTCATTCGATGGATCACTTTCAGTGGACAATTCTCTTAGGATATTTACCGATGGCAGCTCATCCCGCCCAAACAATAAGTACTGCTCGGTTGAACAAAGGGCACTCCAGTAACGAAATTCGGGTAACGTAACTGAGAAATTTTCAATTTTATCTACGTGTATTTTCTTCAGAAGATCCGGAGAACAACGAGCCAGAACCGGTTCAAACTCTTGAAAACGATGATCTTCAATTGTTCTCGACACTCCTCTATTCAAAGTATTAACGTCAATTAACCGCGCATCCCTACACACATCTTGAACAAAATCATCATGCAGCCTAATGTCCGGATCGAACATTAAAGCTTTCAATCGCCGGCAACGTAAGTGCAACGAGACGTCATTGTCTATCATCACGTCTTCAGCATGCCTTCTCTCAAGAGCAAATATGCCTTTGGCGGGAGAATCGAGGTAATCTCTTGCGTAAGAATAAACACAGAATTCCTCTGGATTTATATTGTTGGCCAATACTGCGTTTTCTTCGACCCCAGTCAACCACAATAGCAACGCACCAACCCTATTCGGTAATCCTGAATTGATTTCTAGCTCCAGATTTCTACCTTGTACTCTCTCTGAAAGCCTCTCCAATTCATCACATACGACGAGTGAGTCTTTATCATTTAGAAGAACTACCCATCTAAGTGCATCCCACCCCGAATAACCCGAGGAAACCGCGTTTGCGACTGCAGCAGCTTCAAAAACCGGTAGTGCGCGAGCGAGGGGAAAGCGATCTAAAAGTGTAGGTATAATATTCTGTAAGACACCATTGTGATGGTCGACGAATTCTAGAGGCAGACCCAACACCGAAATATTCCCTGATACATCTTTGCCAACCCTACTTATAAAGTGCTTCGAGCGCCTATTCTCTTGGTCTTGATTTCGGTCTCTATTTAACTCCAACTTTCTAGAAATAATACAAAACCAATTCCTAACCCTCTCTACAATGATATCTAGAGTGCGGGTATTTGATCGAGAAATAGATCCTATTGCTTCAATCGCCCACAGCCTAGAAGAAGTATGTAGCGCTGCAATTGAATGCTCTATCACATCAAGCAAAGGTGTTAGTAAACATTCAGCCAAATTTTTTACTTCATGCCTATGATGATCTGAAAGGTTCTGAGATTGAAGCCACGAAGTTAACAAAACGCTCGGAATATTACTAGATAAGAACAGCTCCAGTTCAATAGCAATAGAAACAGCAGCTCTTAATATTTCTGAACGTTCGTCCAAAGCCGATATAGGGTCTAGCCATTCAAGAAGCTCTTTTTCAATAGTATAAAAATCACTATCTAGACACACAGCTAGATGAGACAAAAGTCCCACTGCTAATGCATGATATACAACTATTGGACTGAGCTTTAAGTTCCCCATGACATCAGATTGAGCAAAGCGCCCATCTATTATTTCACTTAACCGTAGATAAACATCGTTTCCATCTAAATCAGGTTGATCCGTCATATCACCAAGTTGCTTTAGCGAATATGTCTTTACTCCATCTCTATATTTTTTAGCAACCTCCCTCAACCAATCCTTCCATTCCGACTCACTAAATGCCCGTTCATCTCTAATCCCCAGAGAATCACGGCCATATTCCCATAACAGGCGGTGCACAGTAATCTGGTTCGCATCTACGAGCTGTTCTCGATAACACATTACCAGCTTAAAGAGTCTTGGTGTTCTTGCTATCTCTACCAAATCAGGATGCAAATCTTCGCGTCTCACACCTTCTAGGTGTAACATTTGATCAAATTCACCTCCCGGCTCCACATCATAGATGTCGACATCTAATTGAACCGATTTAAGCGAACGTAAACTAAAGATTTTTTCCTCATAAAAATGACGACGCATGGTCAAAATAACTCGAACTCTTCCCTCAAAAGGCGGCCCTTGCAGTATTTGTAGAATTCTTACCCACGGAACAGACGGCTCTTGATTGAGCCCATCGATAAGTATTGTGAAGATAGAACCTTCTTCAATAGGCCTTACAAGAAGTCGATCAAGCCTACGAGCCCAATGTTCGTGATCCCGAACTTCTGTTAGCTCATACAATCGCCCAGCAAGAAACCGCTTCACAGTCAGAGCAGAAGGGCTTCGCAACTCAGCTGCAGCGGAAGAAGGTATGATTAATGTTATAGGTTGTTGATTCTTTGAATCTATAAGCCATTCGACGACAGCCCATGTCTTACCCACACCTTCATACCCAGTAACAGAGATCAAGTCTTTTGATGCTCCCTCTTTGACCCATTCATTATTCAGGGCATTTTGAATCTGGTTACGCTTTATCTTCTTATTCTCTTCACCTCCAGCCACATCCTGCCCAAGTTCAGCTTGCGAGATCTTTCCAGAACGCCAAATATCACCTATCTTTCCAATTGATTGTTTACGCAAGTTATCAAAACCTAAGCTCCAAGACTGCAAATCTTGCTTTATTTCTTCCACCTTTTCACTTACAGATTCTTCAAGAGAATCGGCACAACCTTTTGCTTCAAGGCCAAGGTACTGCTCTACCAAGTCAGGAAAAGTTGCAGAAAGTGCAGCCAATGCGGATAGAGATGTATCAGACCAGTCGAATATTACAATCGGGACGCCTACCTCCTCGCCTTTTCTCATTAAATCCATTGCGAGCTGCTCCGGCACTTCACGGGTTGCAACAAGAATCCAAGCTTCAAGTGCGTTATCGCGAGCAACAGCGTGATCAATTTCACCTAGAAGTTCCCGATTACTTAGCGAGGTTTTATCCGAATATTTTTTGCATTCAATTCTAAATTTTCTTCCGTGCCTACCTGCCGGGCCGGAATCGGCACCATATTGGAACCCTGATTTTGCGATATAAATTGAGGTATTTAGAAGTTTTCCTAGCAGTGACGCCACATATTTTTCGAAATTGGAGGGACTCGAATTTTCTTGGATAATCCGCTTCAAGTTACTTTGTTCTTTTACATCCTTTTCTTTTAAGTTCAGCGACATTTTAAAACTCTCTTACTAAGCTATATTTCGAGTTACACGACAAGCACCGTGAAAAAATGATTCTCTGTATCTAGTAATTGCGTATTCCGGCGAAGATGATCAGTCTCTGCGATTGAAAGTGATCACTTATTTTCCCTAAGCATCACGAGTATTCTTTTTACGTTAAGTGATCACCTTCAGTCAATGTTGTTAGCAGTTTTCTCATGGATTCTCCCTTTAATTTGAGTTTGTGAGCGTTATGAAGCAACCGATCAAGAATAGCGTCAGCCAATGTAGGATCATCGATAAAGCCATGCCATTTTGTTAACGGTAACTGACTCGTAAAAATGGTGGATTGGCTGTTGTGCCTATCTTCCATTATTTCTAGCAAATCATTTTTTTGGCTTTGGGTCAGTGGCTCAAGCCCCCAATCATCAATGATCAACAGATCCATTTTGGTAATCTGAGCAAGTAATTTTAGATAGCTGCCGTCGCCATGAGAGATTGTTAGTTCTTCGAACAATCGAGTAGCGCGGTAATAGCGCACCCGATATCCTTGATGACAGGCGTGATGTCCTAATGCGCAAGCCAAATAGGTTTTTCCGCATCCTGTTGGCCCGGTAATAACGAGGTTTTGGTTTCTGGTAATCCAGTCATTGCTCTGCAGGCCGGCAACGGTGCTTTGTTTTAGGCCGCGAGGATGGCTGTAATCGATGTCTTCAAGTCGTGCTGGTTCCTTGAATCTGGCAGCTTTGAGCAAGCGCTGTAAGCGCTTGTCATTTCTCGATGTCACCTCCTGTTGAACCGCCAAGCCAATGCGTTCTGCGAAGCTAAGACCGTCATAGGTGTTCGGGTGGTTAAACTGTATTTCCAAGGCGTCAGCTAAGCCCGTTAATTTCAACTGGCGCAGCTGTTGTAGACTTTGTATTTCTAGCATGGATAGGGTTCCTTTTGAGGTTAGTGGTAGTAATCAGAGCCACGAACATTGTGATGACTTTCGGTGTTGGTTTTTGGTTGGGCGAGTGGCAATGGCAGTTGGTCCATGTTGCTTTCAAGGATCAATTTCACATTCTTAAGCTTTGGTGCATTGATATGCAGTGCACGCTGACAGGCCGCTTCCAGTCTTGCTGGTGTATATTGCTTGGAGAGGTTGAGCAACCCCAAGCACGCGCGATAGGCTTGCTCTGGATGCCTCTTTTTGTCGAGCAACGCTGTGACGAGTTCTTGGGTTGATACACCGATACGACCCGCCCAGCTGACTAATTTCTTTGGCGTCCATGACTGATGTCGCTTGTGTGCTTCAGGCATGTGGTTGGCATCAGTGGTGAAACCACCTTGGCGCTGGCTTCTTAGGTGCCTAGCCACCTGCTTGCCTTTAAAGAATACAGCGACACCGTCTCTAGTGGCCTGTATTTCTACCTGGCGTTTAACAAGGTTGTGAGGGACTGAGTAATAATGCTTATCGAATTCGAAGTGGTAATCAATATTGATCCTGGCCAGCTTGAATTCTATGTATTCGTAAGGCTTGTCGGGCAACGCTTTGAGAGCAGGTTTGTCCAACAATTCAAACTGGCTTAATCGGCTCCCAGGTAACTTCTTGAATGGGCGCTGATTTAGGTCTTCCAGTAAAATTTTAATGGTGATGTTAAGGTCTGCCAACGTGAAGAAGGTTTGGTGCCGCAGCCTTGCCAATATCCATCGCTGCACAATGAGCACAGCGTTTTCTGCTTTTGCCTTATCCTTGGGTTTGAGCGGCCTGGCTGGGATGATTGCGGTTTTATAATGTGACGCCATGTGTTGATAACTAGCGTTGATCACCGGTTCGTAACGACACGGTTTACTGACAGCGCTTCGCAATTGGTCAGGCACGACAACTTCAGGAACGCCACCAAAGAACTCGAAGGCTTTTACATGCGCATCAATCCAATCGGCCTTTCGTTGTGACCAGGACGCCATCGCAAAGGTATAGTTACTTGCTCCAAGGGTCGCAACGAATATCTCTGCTGTGCGAATCTCCCCTGTGTCAGGGTTAACGATGGGCATCGTTGCACCACTGTAATCAACAAACAGTTTCTCACCGGCTTGGTGGATATGCCTCATTGAGCGCTTTTGTTTGATGACCCATTCTCGGTAGTAACCACAATACTGCGAGAATTGATAACCCGCGTTGCCGTGGGCCTGTTTGTATTCTTCCCACAGTAACTGCTTAGTAACGCCTTTGCGCTTAAGCTCCTGGTGGATAGATGCGCAATCTGGCATGACCCGGCCATGGCGGCCTTTGATAACGGGTGCGGGGAAGAGGAGTTGCTCTAGATCGTTATCACTCATGTCTGGCGACAAGGGCCAGGTTAGACCGATTTCGGTTGCTCGCCGACTATAGATTGAGACAGTGCCAACACCAATATTGAGGCTGCTGGCGATCTTTCGGTGACTGAGTTTCGCTTCAAGCTTAAGGCGAAGGATCTCTTTTATGTGTCGCATTGCTAATCTCTTGTTTGGCATCATAACCTCGGCGCAAAAGCACTAAGGATACAACGCTAGAAATTAATAAAATCAATGCGTAGGAAGGGCCTGCGATTGAAAGTGATCACCTCCTGCGATTACTCGATCACTCTCTGCGATAACTAGCCAAAAGTGTTCATCTTTAATCGTAGAGAGTGATCATGTTCAACCGCAGGAGGTGATCACTTTCAATCGCAGAGGGTGATCATTTTGGTCCGCAATATGCAGTAATGACAGCGTTTACCCTATGTACGATTATATTCTGTGCATTTACTACCAGCCCCTTCACTTCACGAGAAGGCATATCACTAAAAACAGCTACTCACGCAACGCATTTATCTGCTCAACAAGCACCGCCAAACGACATTCATCCATCAGTAATCCATAATAGAAAATTGACCACCAATTATTGGGGGTGTCGTATTCCTCATCTTTCGTCTCCAAATAGTTACTAACAGACTCTTTCATTGAATTGCTATCCAACTCTCCTGCCGGAAGGAAGTGTTTCAACTTCATATGCGGTCTACGATGCAGATTGGACCATGTTTTATCAAACCAGCTAACAATGTGATTTTTCAACATCACTTCATCCAAATGGAATTTCAAAACGTCAATATTTGGATGTGCAGGATTAACAACGTCAACTGTTATGCTTGGCGCCTCGTACTCACAACTAAATACAGCTTTAAAAAGACGGTCATTTAAAAAACAATCAAAATATGGATGGATCACCCTTTTCGGCGCTGCATCCCCTTTAACCGTGGTATTTCTTAGGGAATTACAACTACACGCTGGAACGAGATTTTGAGAAAATATTGCAAACTCTGCGTAATCCGTTTTCGGCAAATAGTGATCTAAGGTCCCTGTTCCAAAGCTACCACACATAGGGCATACGTCCGGTGACAAGTCTCGTCTATACTTATCAATAAATACCAGCCTTTCTTGAGGAGGTAACTCATAGTGTGCCTCCAAAGCGCCTTGTAATTTATCTGGCAACTCACAAGGTTTAATAAACCAAGGGTTTCCTCCATTTTTTACATAAGCTTGATATTGACTTTCAACGACTTGCAAGTTATCTCTCAAATCAGGATAACTACCTAATCGCTTATTCTCAGCCAAAAGGTGAAGCTCCGCATTATCATCATTCGGAAAAGGTTTAATCTTTTTCACTTTGTTCGCCTTCAGCTAAACTTCGTCGAAGATACATTAAGACCTCAGAAGATAATTCCTCTTTCAATTCCTCCAATACAGCAAATCTCTCCTCAGTATCACTAGGTAATTTCTCAACCAACTCTTCAACAAGAATATTCGAAATTTCATCTTCAAACACAAAATATGAAATCGAACCGATATCAGCCCCAAAGGTTTTCAACCTTGGATTCTGTACATCGACACCTCCGACCTCACTTTGCTTAAACACAAGAACCTGGCTTCGCGGAACCTCCCTTACAAAATATGCTGAATGGGTGGCGATAACTGCAACTGACCCTGTAGCTTCGAGCAGTCTATCCAACAACCGTACAAACTCGGAAATATAATTGGGGTGCAAATGTGTTTCTGGTTCATCCAAAAGTACCAGGGATCCATTTTCAATAAAAAGGCATGCTTGTACAGCAAATTTGATAAATGCCAACTGTCCACTACTCAATGGACAGATTATACCGTCTAGATATTTTGAGGGAGAAGCTTGACGAGAAATCCCCCCCCAAAGCTCCAACTTCGCCTGCTCTCCGCCTCGAGCCAGTTCTTTGAGCTGTATGTACTTTTGGTCATCAACCGTAAAAATATTTGAATTTTGAGCTGTAATAATACCATCGACCGGCAACACTATGTTCTCATAACCAGAAAGGCACGCTAAACTATTAACAAATAATTTCCAGCGAGTTTGCTCTCCAATATCACCTTCATTTCGAGCAAGCTGTACGCAGAGCTGAGAAAAACTACGGGATGTTTCTGATTTGTAGTTTCGATCTAAGACCAGTCGTTTATATTCAATACCCCTATTAGAACGCTCAGCTGGGAACGTATTCAATGTTTCGCCAGGCGTAGCAATGGCTAACACCCTACTAATCATCGGCCGACCATTATGTCTATCGACAAAATATTCCCCATCACCCAATAGGGATTGAACCATGAAATTAAGCGCCTGACTCTTCCCTAATCCATTCCTACCAATTAATACATTTATTCTCTTAGGGAGAATACTTTTTAAATCGAAATTCAAGTCAAAACAATGAGCAGATGAAAAACCACTTAAATTATACTCAAGTCGAAATTGACTAGATATTCGGCTAAAGTCTTCACCTTTTAATCCTCCCAATACTGAATCCGCATTATGAAATGCAAAAAAACGCCCCGAATCTCTCATAAAAGCTAAAGAAAAAACCTCTGATTTCAACGCAGCGGCATACCAATCGTCACGATCAACTTCTTGCCTAGCGACAACCATATCATTCATTGCAGACAACAACTTATCTGCATCTTCAACATCATGCTTAGCAACAAAAGATCGATAATCACTCATTTCACCCTGTAAAGTGAAAAAGGGTGGAAAATCATCAGCAGAACACAATGCACCATCAGTTTTTACCTGCATACTGACAATATTCTCATGCTCTCCGACAAACCCAAGAAAAAGTGACCCCGCGACATCAGCGCTTTTATCGCCTTCTACAATATAATAGCTGTACTTACATTTGAACCCAAAATCATTCCATCCGCTGTCCATAGGTTTAAATATAATAGACTTCGGTTCAACACTAGCTACATCCGGTTTTTTATCACAAAAATAAATCTTATAACCCAACATTATTCCCAGCTCTCTACTACTTGTAATAAATCACGTACGCCATTTATGCAAACCCTGGAAATCCAAACCTCCCAAGATATGAAGTTCATTGAGGCATTGTTCATTTTGACAAAAACTATATCACTTAACTTAAACAAGTAATATGGTTTAAACTAAGTGATTTGAGGGGTTTTGAGAAGAGCGTTATTCCGCAGTTTTGAACAGCTCTGCTTCCAAACCAATTACATTCATTGAAATAAAGCCAGGGAGTAATATTATTAGAGTTTCTACGCCTTAAAGTCAGCGTCATAAATCGCGTAAGACGCATCTACCAACCCATTTCCCGCGAAGATGTTCACAATAACATCGCCCCCTATTGCAACAGCTAGTGTATTTGCATAGACATGTTTTGAACGTATGCTCTCAATCGCGTCAAGACTAGCAGCGCTACTCTTCCTGCATGTACTCTAGCAGAGCGTAACCCCCATTTGATAAGACTAGTCGATCAAGATGATTCCAATAAGCCACCTTTCTGTTTACCAAAACATTATCCACTTCCTTGAGAAAAGAGTTTTTTAGACCAACAGCCTTGAGTACCTGTTGGTATTCCTCGTTCTCTGCTATAGATTCAAGATGCTGTTTACTGAGCCCCGCATGAAAATCAGTAATAACACTAGTGAGCAAAGGTATCTGAGTAACCCCCCGGCACATTACAACCAGCAATGCCTGTATTTTCATTGCAACATCAGATAGCACATCGTCCTTACCGACCTCATTTAGAAAAAGGCAATCCCCCAATTGCTTGAGCTCATAGCCTATAAAGCTGTATAAATGATAGTAATGCTCACGATTATGCTCAGTTGCCAACTCATCAAATAGCGGATTGGGAACTAAGTGATCACCTTGACGCACTTCCTTGTTGATGATATTACCATTAATAAGCTCGCGATATATGGCTTGGCTTAGGTCTTTTTGCACGGTATTTTCTCCTTAAACGCGCTCTAGCAGATCATGCACACGTATCTCTTCGATAAACTCGCTGCCTATATCGCAGCCTCATATCTTGATATTCAAGCACCAGAAATTTTACACTTGCAGAGGGCTCAATAGTGCCTTTTCCATTCAGAAACGGTAGAGCATCCATCAACTGATTTAATGAATACCCCTCCATATGTTCGCTAAGGTGATGATGGACGCTTAGATAAACGTCTTTACAAGGCTTACTATAGTCATAGCTACGCATAGCTTGAAGTATCCGCTCCATCATTCGCCGCTCTTCGATTTCTTCAGCGGTTACGGGCTCACTACCGTTCGATATGAGGGGCTTAGGTCTTACTGACGCCATTGCAACGCGAGTTCTAAGAACCTCGTCAAATGCCCGAGTTCCCTTTATTTGTGGCCAGTTAATATTTGCTGATTGGGCTCTAGAAAAATTTTTGAGAGTGCCTAACGGCCTAGCTGGTTTGAAGACTGAGTGCGAGGATCTGAGCATAAAATCCCGTAGTTGACCGGTCTGGCGCTGCTGTACAGCGTCTCGCAATTCGTTATATAACTGCTCAGTTCTGTTATACCTTCGCCTCTCCGCCTCAGCATATTTAACGTATGTATCCAATGTCTTAGCGATTCCCCCAACTTCTCGCCCCAATGCTAGAATATGGAACTGAATACGCTGCAGCCGGGTAACATGATCACTAAGCTTCCGTTCAATAAAGCGACCGATTATTTGTTTAACCAGCGCCATAGGTGCACTGTCACCAAAAAGCTCCGTTCGAGCTCGGCGAATATCAAGCCGTTCATCTAGAAACTGCAGTGTTGGTGTTACATGCCGTTCGTGTATTCGCAGTATTTCATTCAATGCAACTCTCACTTGATCAGTGCGCTCTAGATCAGTAAAGTCCTGTTCATCCACAATGCTTGCTAGACGCTCAGCTTGACCTCTCAGTGCTCGAACATTGGACTTTAAGCGCGATGCCACGTGCTGTAAATTCTGAAAAACAGATTCCACTAACTCCTCAAACGTACTGTCCCCAGGTATCCAGAGAACAGTTGGGTCACTCACCTGACGATAACATTCTTCCAGTTGCTTCATAAGCTGATTAAGTTCGGCAGAAGATAACTCGCGCAACCTTTTACTATCGAGATGCCGAAGCATTTCAAGAATAAAATCTTGTAACCGGAAGCGGCCTGTTCGTCTATCCAGGTAATTAAGTAAACCGTTCCGTTCTAGATTTTCAAGACTTAGCGTTTCGTAAAAGCGACGTCTTAAGGAAGTGTCAAAATTTCGTGCAGTCTCAACCATTAACGCTTCATAGTCACTGATGGTAAATTCCATTGAAGGATTTTTCGAGTTTAAATGAACCCGATCTATCAAACGAAAAAACACACCCTTGTGATTTAATATAGCTACTAGTGTTTGATCACTATTGACAGGCATAGATTACCCCTAAACCTCTTCAATACCGACTTTTTGAACACCTAATTTCTCATCCTTGGGATAGTCCTCGACCTCAAAATCAGAAGATATCCGTTCCAGATATTCTGTGTCAGAAAGATAAATTGCGAAACATTTGTTAACCACTTCCCCCTCAGTAAGGCGATATAAATAAATGTCGTGCCAGCGACCAATATGCTGCGCGATATATCCGTTATTATTGGGGTTTGCTACGAGAAGAATAAAATTGTTATCTTCGACAACTCTGCGTAATTCAGGCAAGTTATCCTCATCAAGACTCCCAATTTCGTCAAATATAACAGGCAGTGTAAAGGTGACATCCTCTGGAACGAGTCTACGCATTAGAATAGCTAACAGCACCGCATTCACCATCCCATTGGTACCATTAGACTGAGACGTTGACTCTTTCCGCCCATTAATTTCGTAAACGAAGTTAATTCCCGTTACTATTTTTTCCAAATCAAGCTTACCGTAACTAGCTCCATGAGTGAGATATTTTTGACAAAAGTCAGCAAGTCGCTCATAAAAGGAGTCAGCCATTAACTGATCTGAGGTGCTACCATGGTTCTCCAGCTCTCGACGCAATGTGTTAAACCCATCTAGAGTTTCAATCTTTATACGTACACTTGATAGATTAGAAATTTTTATTGATTCAAGCTCCGTATTTATTCTCCCCTCAAAGTTCGTAATCGCACGAGCCATACTATCCAGCATGCTAATTTCAACATTTGTTTCGTGGTTATGATTACGAATTTGGCTGCAATGCTCTTTCTCTTTGGTTTCTATGTTTTCAAACTCGGAACGAAGCTTTTGATATGCTTCAAAAAAATCACTTGATCGCAAGTCATCTCTATACGCCAAATCTGGATCTATGGGAACTATCTTTGCCGATATTAGCACTCTAAACTGATCAATAGATTCTCTTCCAATAGCTCTAATATCATTGATCACTTCATCTAACCTTTCCTGGTATTTCGACAATTTTTGAGGTGAAGGTTCGAAAACCGTTTCTGATGTATCGATTATTGCTACTCCAGGTTCAAATATATCAGAGGCGATCCTGTTCACTGTATTTAGTGTTCTTCCTGCGTCCTTGATAAGCCTGAATTCAGAACCTATTGTTTCTAACTTATTTCTAGCAGTCTCTTCTTCTCCGGACAGTTTTAGATAAAATTCATTCAAGCTATCTATTTTTTCCTGGATAGATAAAGTATTTTCATCCAATATTTCAAGCAACAAGCTCTTACTATCTTCATCGGTCCTGTCTCGATAAAAACTCGTCAACGCCTCTATTTCTCGTCCAATTTCCTGAATATCTCTTTTCTTACGGTCAATAATCTGCTGCGAAAGAGGGCCACTTGCCTTTAGTATTCTATCTATTTCACTTATCTTATTTTCTATTCTTACCGATTCATTCTTCGATTTTCTAAGCTCCTCTATAGCATCCATCCTCAGAGAACCCAAATCAAACACTATTGACGATGTATTAGGTAGTGCCTCCCCGCAAAACGCCAACGACTCACCCATCTGCTCAAACAATTCTGAAAAATCTCTGACGGCTTGTAGTTGAGTATACATAGGGTGGACGGTCAAAAGTTTAAAATTTGGATTTATAGAATTAAGAACTAACGCTGATTTCGGTTCTAAATAACTCAGAAAGCTGGCTTTATCTGATGCCAAATTATCTTCAAGTGATTGTATACGGATTTTGAGTACGGACTTAACCCGTAATAACTCCTGCAAACGATGAGACGCTGCCTCTTTATCTTCTAGGGACTTGAGCTCCCTTTCATCCTCAATCTTAATTCCCTGAAGGTGACGAGCAATTTCAAGTGGGTCACCTGTTTCAACAGAAGGTTTCTCACGTACAATTACCTCTTTGGCCAATTGAATGCTAGATCTAAGCCTTTCAAGGTCACTCACTATCGGCTTTCGCTCCCCCTGCTTAGATGAAATCTCTGTTTGCAATTTAGTTCGATCTTTTTCAATATCCTCTCTTTTATTAACCGTTTTTTGAAGTTCGTCTTCAGCGGCAAGATATTTTGGCTGGTGAGTTGTCATTAGCCTTTGAATGGCAGAATCGAGAGCTCTGTACTCTTTTATACACTCTTGATGCAAAGAACCATAACTCCGATAAGATTCAACAAGCAACTCCCAATTGCTCCTATGCCCCTTGATAGATTGAATATGATTGGCATCCTGTCGTAATCGCTGCCGATCAGCCTGAATTTTCTTAAAATCAATATTTATTGGATCTCGACCAGTTGAAACATCACTATCAATAATATTGGCAATTGCCAAAGGCAAGTTTTTTGCGTCTGCACCTTTAATATCAAATGACAATTGCAAGAGTGCTTTAATAGAACGCATCATTGGAGATCTAGGTAGCTGCACCAATGGCATCATGCAAAATCGTGTTTCTGGTCTAGTAAGACTCACTCGAGTATACAAGGCTGTACGGATGGACTCCTGGTCTGTAAGGGCTACACCCCCCAGCACTTTTAGACATTTCTGAACGTCACTCAACCCCATACCTTCAGGGTGGCAACCCATTCCTTGATTAGCCTTAGACCTGCTATCCCAGAAAAGATGACTAATGGAGTCGTAGGATCGGGGAACGGCCAACCGACTATAACCAAGCTCTTCTTTTGGAGTTTGATGGAGAACAATGCAAAAATCACCCCGAGGATTAGTTGCTTCTAAGATAATGAAAGACATTGAACTTGGAAAATAATATGTGAAACTATCTAAACCGCTATACATCCCATCTCTTGATGCAAATCCAAATTTCTTTTCGCAAGCCTTAAAATTAACTTCCGGTAGTAAGAAAAGTTTAAGAGCATTGAGTGCCGATGTTTTCCCCTTATTGTTCTTGCTCAATAGAGCTGCAGTTTGGTCTAAGGGTATTTCAATATAAGCTGCGCTGCCAGAGTTAACCATCACAAGTCGCAGAACCTTATAAAGATCCGTCCCTGGTATCAAGTTCATTGTGTCTTCCATTCTAATCATCCAAATAAGTTTCTTGCTCTAACTTCTTTCCAAATTTATACATCTGATCCAACAAAGGTATGAGTTCTGGGTGTTTAGTCCGAGCTTGGTGAATATACTTCTTCTCATCATCATCCAATCTCCAACGAGACCTAGATAAACGTTGGCGGACATCACCAGGAAAGAGGAAGCGAGGCTTTATGTCACTATCCTTTAGTAACTGCTTTAGTGCTGCATAGGTGCGAATTCCACCTCTGTCCAAATCGAACAAACAGTTAACTGAAGAAAACTCCTTGTAGTAAAGGGCATTGCAGGATTTTGCCGCAGCATTTCCAGCACCATAAACCAATAAGATCGACTCTAAGGGCAAGGGCAAGTCACATAGCTCAGTTACCAGTCTCAAAGTGTCCTGGAAACACAAGAAATTCTGTAGGTTTTCGACTATTAGCAGGTGTAACAGGTTATCTGGCCTAGGGCTCCAGTCCTTGCCATCCCAAGAAATAGCCACTTGAGGCTTCAACCAGTGAGCCTGATGCACAATAAGTATATTCCCATCTACTCCGACATCATGAGAGTTGCCCGCCACCGCAGCCGAAACCCTATCGCTCACTGTCACCTGCATAGGAAAATTCTCTTCGAGAGCTACGCAGGCTTCTTCATCCAGAATTCTTACCGGTGTCTTTAGAGCGTAAACAGAATCTTGCTCAAAAAACCTGCAGATGGTGATTGGCGACACTCCGTGGCGTCCCATCACCCTAAGAAAGGAATCCCATTCTATAGCTTCCCTTCTGCGTATAGCCGCCAGAAATTCGTTAGGAGTTTTCATAGCGTTCCTAGAGCCTTATTAATTTGTCAATAAGCTACATCTTATATATGTATCATTTGATACGGTAGTGATAATTTATATAGTACAATATGATTACATCAATCATATTGATATGGCGAAAATATAATGACAGAGAAATCATCTCAATTTGTGAAACGACTCATCCTAATTGATAAGTACCTATCTTTTAGAGGGCAAGTAAGTAGGGCTGACCTCGTCAACCACTTTGATATAGGAATAGCCACGGCTAGTCGTACGCTGAAAGAATATCGTCACCGATACCCAGGTAACCTTACTTATTCAGTGTCCAATCGATCTTACATAGTATCCAACCAATTCTCCCAAGCCTTTGATCACGATGTAGACAAAGCACTGACGTTGATTGCGTATGGATTAGATATCCAAGAAATCAAAACCCCACAATTTGGCCAACCAAGCCCACTTCCATTCACAGCTCCCCTGTCTAGCGCCATTGTTAGCATCGTCACCCGCGCACTAGTAAGGGGAGGGAGCGTTAAGGTGGAATACGCTTCAGGTTCGTCTGGGTACACCAAACGAACGATTGCACCTCACAGCCTATTCCAGGGGGGGGGGCATGGTATGTGCGTGCCTATGACACCTATCGCCAAGAATTTCGAACCTTTCGACTTAACCGTATCCAGCAAGCTACCAGCACTTCAAGCCTAGAGAAAAGCCGACCTTTGAGTCAGGACGCAGAGTGGCTGCGTCATATAAATCTAACTCTAGCGCCGCACCCCCGCAGGGAAAACCAAGATGCGCTCAGGATAGACCTAGGTTTAACTAATAAGCCAGTTAAAAACATTACTGTAAATGCTGTAACTGCAGGTTTTGTTTTAATTGACCTACGTGTTGACTGCTCAGCTGACGGTTTTTTGGATCCTTATGAATATCACTTAAAGCTGATGAATCGACATGAACTGGAAAATGTCGGAAGCATGAATATAGCACCAGGCTATAGAACTTAGTGAGCTGGATTTCTGGCCTGGAACAGGCTTATACCTGCGCTGCATCTCTCATAGTAAAACTTTCAACGTAAAGTACTAGAATCATAAAAAAAGAGAGGTAAGAATAGCCAGCCCCCTGAAATCAATGACCTACAGAGAAACATTGAAATGTCTCATCGACTAAAAAGTGAGAATTTTTCTTATATTCTATTTTGTTCTGCAAAGCAGTTTGTTCTTGTAACCATAGTTTGTCCGCTTTGGCCATATTATGCTAACTTAAGTGAGCATAATTGTCCGCCCCAACCCTCAAACAACTAAAGCATATATAGGGTATCCCGACAAAAGGGGGGCTAGATCCCCCCTTTTGTCGGGATACCCTATATACAAACCTATAAATTCCGCGAGCCCTATCCATCATTTGAACTACGTAGCACTATCCATAACCCCCAATTTTGAGCAGGCATTGATTTATCATCATTAAGAATAGGGTGAAGATCAAAGTATTTAGTTCTTCCGCTCACACCGCTTCCTGAATAAAGCCAACCATATTCATTTCAACAGGCCAGGCAAAACCTACTAATGTGGAATGCAAAGACTATTGATCTTAAAGTTACGTGGGGCATATACTACTTCACACAGAACGCATTGGCTTGAAGGCGATATCAGCGTCTGCTTAGCGCACATTAATAATGACGTTAAAACTGAGATCTGTATATCCGGGGGTTCGACTCCCCCTGAAAAAGCAATTAGAGCCCTGGGGCAAGCACCAGAGGTTAAAGCAATCGCACTAAGAACACCAAGCCAAAGGAGAAAGCCTATGAAAATTAGAACAGTAACTGGAATCTTGCGTTGGGTTAGGTCGTCTGTAATCGCGATTTCAATGGGGTTAGGTGCACTCAGCCTTCAACCCAATGCGTTTTGAATTTATTTTGAGCACATCATTATCAACAGTTACGCTGATAATGATGTGCTCAAAATAAATTCGCTTATGCACCCTTACTTACTGCATCGCCACATAAGCACTCTGTATCGCCCGCCTAAGCATAAACTTCGGCAAACCAGTTTCCTCTCTCAAAGTGCGATACGCCTGTTTTCTTGATTTGGGCTGCTCCTGATACTTTTCCTCAAGAAAAAAAGCCAATGCAGAAGCCTGTGCATGGTATCGTTTTCTAAGCATTTCATGCTCCACATGATCTTTATGGTTCTTCACCACACTCTTAGCAAGTGCAGAAAACCTATAATCTAGATACCCAACCGACACACCAACTTCTCTTGCAAGCTCATGTAAGGATAACGGCTGTTCGGCCATTTTAAGTTCCCTACGGATTTTTCTTGCTACAGCCTGATGATCTCTCTTATTCTTGTTCGACTCCCCTCTGAAAGCTTCAGGCAACTCACACACCCATTCGGAATTGAGAACCCCTGTGGACTGATGTGCATTTCCGCTCATGAGAGTATACAAAGACATCCCTGTTCGAAAAGCTAACCTTCTTGCCACTTTTAAACTAACGACCTTCTCCCTGTGAATAATACCCAATAGCTCATCTCTCGATAACAGTTGGTAGAACTCTTGCTCTCTATCGCGGCTCCAGTAGTAATCAAATAAACGGTCTAACGACAATCTCACCCCTTCATCCGGTAATTCAACAGCAGGGTTAACAGCTAAGTCGGTAAACAACGTCAAAATATCACTGCCGGCGATATGCCAAGAATTGGCGATATCGCTCGACCTCAAACGGGTAGAGCGCTTCGCCAACAGCTGCCCACAATCCTGGCAGAAGCCTATTTTACGCTTCACTATGTATGACTTCTGACAACATCCACAAACGGTACATTTATCAACCAAAGGGGTCCTGTGGATTGGGCAGTGGGTAACCGCACGCATATGCCATATTAACTTCAAATATGGCTGCGCCCCCACGGATCTCATCTCACCGATACATTCAGGACACCACCTAAAGCCATCAAACACTTCACCTGTAGATCTACCCAAAGCACTATTCAAAAACCTTAGAACCGAGGGGCGAAGATCTTGGCAAGTCATTTCCCCAAACAGATCAACAAACATATTGGTCGTGTGACTTGGTCGAACCAACTCAGCAACAGAAAGGCTTTTCGGCACAACAGGAAACCCCTCAGGTCCTCCTATTAATTCTATGCCATGACGATACGTGAAACGAAGCAGCTCACCGACATACAGCCCGTGCTCGAACGCTACTCGATAGACATAGGAAGCAAAGGATTCAACATCAGGTGTGCCAAGCCCTCGTATTGAAATTGGAAATAATCTAATCATTCCCTACCTCCGTACGGTTGCCCGCTTTTATTCTTTTCGGTTTCCTCTTGAATGCTTTGGTCTTAGGCTTAGCCTTGTCTTTCTTAGGGCTTGATGGCTTAGCTGCTACTTTCTTGGTCGATTTGACAAAACTGGTACTTTCCAGCAACTTTTCGCCTGAATAAATTTCTAATGCGATAGCCTCTCTATCTGCATTTGATAACATCGTTTGTCTCAAAATCGATTCCGTAATGCCCTTATTTTCAATAGCTGCAAATGCGGCAGCCCTACGCAACCAACTTTTCACCAACCCTATGCAACCTAAACTCCCTTCATATAATAACTCCCCGCAGCTAGCCAGCGATGGAAGGCTGCTATCCAACCTCAATACCAGTTCGAAATGCTCCAATATCCATAGAAATGAACTGACATCCTCTTCGCTCATATGATAGCGCGATAAATGTACTTGGTGTTTACGCCCTAATAAGTGTGGTGAATTCCTCAGAATATCCAACACTGGATACGCTCCTACGATAACCAGCACCAAACCCGCCGTTTGCGCTAGACACTTCCAGGAATCTATCACCGCATGAGCAGCCTGAGTGCTTTTACTCACGTACTTAGCGTGCTGAGCTTCATCAATGAACAAGTAGCGTGTTTTCCGGTGTATAAACGCTCTTTCTAGGTAAGCGTCCGGCCAACAGCATCTAACCAAGTGTTATTCAATGTTGCATGATTTGGATTTTCAATTGGAGAATCCTTATGAATACAGTAACACTAACAGAAAATCAAAAAATGTGGCT